>ERZ808246.615-NODE-615-length-28844-cov-3.395220_pt1 | contig 28844 bp, 27 predicted proteins | sample MGYA00521083_ERZ808246 | MGnify/ENA primary metagenome ERZ808246 (study PRJEB31516, sample SAMN03275577) | gut metagenome | biome: mammalia-associated habitat; material: feces | host: Papio cynocephalus | place: Kenya | collected 2012-07-07 ...
AAAAAATTGCGAGAACGACAAGTCCCAAGGCAAAAAACGGAAGTCTTTCTTCAAATGGTTTATTCATGTTTTTCCTCCTGTAATATTGCGTTTTTATAGCTGATGATTATATGGCACGGTGCAAAAATCAGTGCCAAAGCAATGAGCGGGAAATTAAGTGAAAGAATTCCGCTTTCAAGAAATAATATCGACGGTAAGATCGAAAGAGCCAGGGATTTTCTGACGCTGTTTTCTTTCCTGAAAACGATCCAGCCGAGGCAATACAAAGCAATTAAAATTGATCCCGTTATTATGTATGCTGCTTTTGCTCCGTTTATTTTGAATCCGTGATTGAGAAACGGCGGCGTAAGAAACATAAATATAAAGCAGCCGAAGCGTCCAATCTGTTCAAGTGTTTCTACAATTTTATTGTGGTAATAGTTTTGAAATCCGTCCTTATTTGTGTAAGCAAAAATTATATTCGGTATCAAAATAATTACAACAAAAATCAAACCGATAAAATTAAACCATGACATTTTATCACCTTAATGCATCAAGAATTTTTTCAAACTTTTTCTCGGACTGTATCTCATGAGTGATGAGTTTTCCGTTGTAAAAAAGCGAAAATGTTGTGAAAGGACAAGGCGCATTTTTTGCCTGTTCAAGCGTTAAAATGTGAATCGTTTCCATAGAAAAATTTTTACTTTCGGCAATTTTTTCCAAAAGCGGAACATATTTAGCCGTGAAAGGACATTGATTTGTATAATATAAAACCAATCCGTTTTTGTTTTCAATCGGATTTACTTTAAACTGTGGTTTTGCACCTAGTTTATCAAACGATAAATACAGCAGCTCAAAGTAAGGACCGAATCTGTCTGCAACGGTAAAGCCTTTATATTCCAAATATTTTTTGTCCGAGAGAAATCCCAGCTTTTTTGCCGAGGAAAGAATAACCAAACCTTTTTTGCCATTTTCTTTACTGTCTCTAATGCACTCGTCGAGTAAAAGATTTGAATATCCGTGACCCTTAAACTGACCCGAGATCCAGAGACAGTTTATGTACATATAACCGTCCGCTTCTATCGGAGCCCACGCATATTCGGCCGGAATATATTCTATAAAGCATTTTCCACGAACGTTGCCTTTCAGAAAGACAAGGCCTTCATCAAAACGATCGGCTAGCCATGCTTTCTTAGACATGACCTGAATATCCTTGTTGTTTGAAATTGCACAGCATATGTGTTCTTTTTCAAGGTTTTCTTTTGTGACCTTTATCAGTTCCATTTTATTCTCACCTCATGGATTTATTTCGGGAAACATTTTCTTAAATTCTTCTTCGGAAAGGCTGTTATCAAACATTTTTTTTGAGACCTCTTCGTCAAGCCCCATTATCAAATTGACGGTTTTTCTCATGTCATCTGTTGTTGAATCAACCCAGTCGGATTCCTCGTGAAGAATAACGCTGCCGACTCCGTGTGCAAGGAAAATTGCCATTGTATGAGCGTTCATGGTCGGCTTTCCGCCATAAGAAATGAGAATGTTAATGATTCTTTCAATATACGGTTCAAGCACGGTCAGCGTTTGCTCTCTGATTGCCCAGCGAACCGTTCTGTGAATATGTCCGTCATATTTTGCTCTGAATTCTCTCGTGCTCAGTTTGACATATTCAAAGAATCGAAGCAAAGCACGATATGGTCGCTGCTCGGCTTCACTTGCGATTTTTTCAAAATCAACTTCATAAGGTGCAAAGAAATTGTTCAGCACATCTTCGAAAAGCTCATCTTTGGATTTATAGTAATAGTAAAATGCGCCGACGTCGGCACCGACCTCTTTCATGATTTCACGAATACCTGTTCCGTCAAAGCCTTTTTCAAAAAACAGGCGACTTCCAACTTCAATTATTCTGTTTTTTGTGCCGCCTTCAAACATTTGCTTCCTTGCCAAAGTCGCACCGTCCTCTCATTACTGAACATTGTTGAATAATTTGCAACGCTATTATATCTCAATAATAATCCGTTGTCAACAGCAAAATAAAAAAGGTTGCCGTTTAGCACGACAACCTTATATGCTTATTGATTTTATTTGGCTTTTGGATCGGCAGGAATGAGATATGCGTTTTTGCCGAAGCCGACCTGTTTGAATATCTGATCCGATTTAGGGCTGTAAAGGTAAAAGCCTTTTTCATGCTGAGGATACATGAGAATACAAAGCCTTGCAAGAAGCGGGAAAATAAGATAAGGAAGAAATTTTCCGAATACAACGTCCCAAGTTGTGAAAGCGGAAAAGCTGCAATTAAGCAAATAACTCCATACACCGCTGCGTGTAATCTTGCTGCTCATTGTATCAAGCTGTTTTTGGGTAAGGCTCTTTTTCAGACAAACGAAGTCGTCGGTTTTGGGGTGATTATATCTGTAACCTTCAACGTTGTAATAAAGACCTCTGCCGCCTTTTATTGAATATCCGTAGGTTCCGACAGAAACGCCCTGACCCTTGGGTAGTGTATAAAGTCCGACTTTCAAATCATGATTTGTGAGGTTTACAAAATAAAGCCATGTGTGACCGGACATATAATAAAGCCTTGCCTTTTGGCAGACATAAACCGTTGCAACATATTCGTTTTCATCTGTCGCCTTTGCGTCTTCGGCAGAAACCACAAAAGCAAAGCTGCAAAACAACGTTACGATAATCATGATGACAGCCACAATTTTTTTGAACGTTTTCATTTTACCGTCTCCTCAAAAACAATCTTTGCAAAGTATAGCACTTTATGTAAAATATGTCAATTATAAAAATACGGAAGTATGCTGACGGCATACCACATCAACCGTAAAAGTAATATAATCTTAAGAAAAAGAGAGGGGACGTAATTAATCATGGAAACTCAAAACAATTTTGACCAAACACAAAACGCAAATATGAAGCCCTGCTCCTCGTGCGGAAATATGGTTTCAAAAAATGCTAAGGCTTGCCCAAACTGCGGAGCAAAAATCAAAAAGCCGATTTATAAAAGGGTATGGTTCATACTTCTGATTATCATTGCGGTAATTATAGTTATTGCTGCCTTAGCGTCGGGAGGGGAAGATTCGGATAGCGACAATCAACCGACAAGCTCAAATTCCGGAGCAGTTGTTAACGATTCGGGAGAATCAAATCTCGGTCAGAGCAAGGTGGAAATCAAGAGCTGCAAGCTAACAAAAGATTATGAAGGCAGCCCCGCCGCTCTTGTCACTTTTTCCTATACAAACAACGGTAAAGAAGCACAGGCTTTTGACTATGCCTTTATTACGCACGCTTATCAGAACGGAGTTGAAGCCGAGAAGTGCTATGTGCTTTCCGATGACGGAAATTATGACAGCAACAACAATCAGTCGAAAGAAATTAAACCGGGAGTAACTATTGATGTTATGGTTGCATATAAATTAAATGATACAACTTCGCCGGTTGAAGTTGAGGTTGGACAGTTCCTCAGTTTTGATAATACAAAAGTGACAAAGACATTCAACTTTTAATAAAATCAAAAACCGCTCACAAATTAGTGGGCGGTTTATAGGTTAGAACAGGGAAAGCAATATAAAAAATCCACATAGCAAAAAAATAATGGAAAAAATTACACGAACGGCAATTTTTGTCGAATCTTTCATTGCAGAAAAATGCTTAATTTTTCCTTGAATATCGTATGGATTACAGATCAGGCAGAACGGAACGGCAAATGAAACAATAAGGTTTATGCTTAATAAAACTGCATGCAGCAAGCCCTTGCTTGCATAAATGGATGCGACCAAAGAAAAATCCATAAAGATTATTATGAAATATATCAAAGATGCAAGGATTTTTAAAATCAATTTCTGATTTCTGAATCCCGGGAAACCGTTATCGTTTTTTAAAGTTATTTTGGGCTTTGAAAGCTCGTTTTTCAATTCATTGACACTTGAAAATCTGTCTGAAGAATCTATGGATGTGCATCGCTTAACAATTCTTTTTAATTTCCCGGTGCACATTTCTTCGTTGGGAAACTTGCCTGTCAGAAGAACATTGAGAAGCACGCCGACCGCATATATATCAGTCCTTTCATCGGTTTGTGAAAAACCGAATTGCTCGGGGGCGGCATAGCCGGCCGTGCCGAGGATATATGTATCCCTTGATGCATTTTCTTTTGATGTTCTTGCAATGCCGTAGTCAATTATCTTGACATTGCCGTCATAAGAGAGGATAATATTAGCGGCGGTTATGTCGCGGTGAATTATGCCGTTTGCATGAAGCATTTCAAGTCCGTTACATATATCAGCCGCAATGCTTAACGCTTCCTCTTCGCCGAAAATTTTTCCTTCATCAATGAAGCTTTGTATTGAGCGACCCGGAACGAACTCGGAATAGGAATAGAATGTTCCATTTTCTTCGGTAACTTTTATTACAGCCGCAAGATTTTTGTGACGGATTGTGCAAAGCTTTTTCATTATATCTGCGTTGATGTTGTCAAGTCGTTTCTTTATCATTATTTCTCCGCTTTGCATATTGCGGACGATTGCGCTGCTTTCGTTTAACTGTTTTAAATCTTCGATGTTCCATACAAAAAGTTTTTGCACAAGCTCATTCAAAAAATCACCGCCATCCATTTCAGATAGGAGTATTATAACATGAAAAAATCCACTGCGCAACTGCAAGAGATGTTGAAAAAGTGCAACAGTCTTAATGAATACCTTAAAGAGAATGAAACGAGCTTTACAACAGGTAAACCCAACGATATTTTGAATGCAGAAATAGAAAAGAGAAATTTTGCAAAGGCCGACGTGATAAGAAAATCGGGAATTGAGAGACATTATGCTTATCAAATCCTTTCCGGAAAGAAAACTCCTTCCCGAGACAAATTGTTGATGTTCTGCATCGGATTGGAAATGACGGCCGAGGAAACGCAGCATTTTTTACTTGAATGTTCCGCTCCGATTCTTTATGCAAAAAACAAGAGAGACAACGTGATTTTATTTGCCTTTGAAAATAAACTGACTGTTATAGAACTCAATGAGTTACTGTACGAACTCAACCTTGAAATTTTCGAATAATTATACGAGCACTTCGATGTAAAAAATCGGAGTGCTTTTTTATATAATGTTCCGATTTACTTTAGTTTTTGGCTATGATATAATCAAATCATAACTTTGGACGGAGTGATGCTCATGGATATAAATATAAAGGAGAAGGCCTCAACTCTGCGTGATGATTTGCGCCTTTACTGGAAGAAGCCGCCAATGGGTCGGTATATGTCCTTTAAAGAAATAGTGTCGCTTGCTGTGGGCGGTCTAGGAATTCAATTCGTTGTTTTCTGTGCGCAGAACATGATAATCAGTATCGGTAATACTCTGATAAGTAACACTATCGGAATTGCACCGAAGCCGATGTATATAATATACATTCTCAGCGTTATTCTCAGCTTTCCGCTGACGGCGCTCAGAGGAAAAATTATTGACTCCTCAAAGAGCAAAAAGGGTCGCTATCGTCCGTTTATTCTTTCGATGGGTTTGCCTACGGCGATTCTTGCAATCGGATTTGTTTATATGCCATATGAACGAATGTCGATGCTTGCAAAATGTATCACTGTTTTGCTTTACAATATCGGCTTGCAATTTTTTTATATGTTTTATTACGACGTTGATCAAAGTATCATCAACGTTCTTTCACCGAATACATTTGAGCGCAGCGACGTAACATCAATCAAGTCAGTTGTTAATTCGCTTGCACCGACATTGGGCAATGTGCTTCTCCCGCTTGTTGCAAGGGCAATCACCGGCGAAAATACGCTTGTCGATATCAGGATTTACAGGACATTTTATCCTCCCATGATCATATTCGGATTTATCCTCGGACTGCTTGTTTATTTCAACACCGAGGAAAAAATTGTTCAGGCGAAAACTCACACAGTAAAGATTAAATTTGCCGACGCATTCCGTGCCGTTGTTCGCAATAAATATTTTTGGATAATTTCTTTGGCGGGCTGGATAGGATTCCTTGAGAATGCCGTTCAGAATATTATGGACTGGCTCTACAGCTATCAGGATGCATGCAGTGCGGCCGAATATTCTCTTATCGTCACAATAAGAGGTAATGCGTCGCTTTGGCCGATGCTTTTTATTCCGTTTCTTATCCGTGTACTTGGCAAGAGAAAAATTCTTGTTGTAAGCAATATTATTAATGTAATTTTCATTATACTTATGCTGCCGATAATAAGGCTCGGAGATCCGTCGCAGATTATTTGGCCATTGATGTTCTGCTTCTTCTTTAACTACATGGCAGCATTTGCCGTAACGCTTTTGACTCCCGGCGTCAACGGAGATATAAGAGACTATCAGCAATATATAACAGGTGAGCGAATCGACGGAATGTTTGTTGCCGTCGGCGCAATAGGAAGCATAGTTACTCTTATTACAAACGCCGCTCTTCCCGAGCTTTATGACCGTTCCGGTCTTAACGAAGATGTTGCAAGAAGCCTCGGCTTTGACGGCAGCAATGTATATGAGGTTCTTTCCGACCCGTGGTATTTTAAAAACATTTGCAGCGTATTAATTATTGCCGCAACCATTGGTGCAACGCTGAATGTTATTCCGTATTTCTTCTATGACTTGACCGAGATTAAGCAAAAGGCGATGGTGACGGTTCTCAAAATCAGAGCTTTGTTTGAGGATTACGGTAACGGAGTTCTTTCCGATGCTGCTCTTGTTGAAGCGATTGATATTATCGAAGAAGCAAAGATTTATCACGATAAAAAGATTGTAAAGCCGACAAAGGACGAAATTAAAAAGGCGAAGAAAACAAAAGATAAATCAGCTGTGAAAGCGGCAAAGCAAAATTATAAAAATCAAAAAGAAGAAAACGAGAAAATAGAAATCGCTCAGTATGTTATCAAAGAGATAAACAAGTTTGACTCCGAAGCGGTTAAGGCTCAGCTGGAAGAAGCAAAGAAAATTTATTCCGCAGGACTTGAGGGACTTTACTCTCTCGAAATTCCGTCAATGAAAGAGGCAAAGGCTATGCCGAAATCCACTGAGGAGGAAAAGGATATGCGTCGCAATGCGATAAACAGAGTGCGCATGATCAAGGATTCCAAAAAGATTTTGGCAAAGAAATACGCCGACGGAATCGAAAAATTTGACGTCAGGGTTTTTGAACAGCTCTTTGAAAAGGAAGATGAGCTTGACGCTCAGATTAAAGAGGCTGTTAACGAATTGAGAGCGGCTGCTAAGGCTAAGAATAAGGTTGCCGAGAAAATAGCGAATGAAAAAATTAAGGATCTCAGAAAAAGCAGAGATGAAATTCGCAAAAAAATCAAGGCTGCAACAGATGAGAATTCAACCTACACCAGAGCAGCGAAACCGTATATTGAAGCGGAAAAGCTCTTGAAGCAAAGAGAGAATTATCTTCATTATGAGGATATAAAATCCCGCTATGAGGAATCCAAAAAGCGTAACGACGAAGAAATTCAGCGTCGAATTGCAGAGGAGGAAGAGATAAAGGCAAAGCGCAAAGAATATGCCGCAAAAGCAAAGGAACAACGCAGAAATAAAGGAGGCAAAAATGGATAAGCTTACGGTTAAGGGTACACGAATAGTCGATTCACACGGACGTGAAAGAATTTTGACGGGTCTCAACGTGTGCGATAAGGGCAGATATATCGAGGGTCAAAGACGGATTTACGGCGAGCAGTGGAATAAAGGTCTTGCAGCCGACATGAAGGCTCACGGAATGGACCTTGTACGCCTCGGAATAACATGGGATGCAATCGAGCCCGAGCCGGGTGAATACAATGAAGAATATCTTGATTTTATCGGCGGAATTCTCGATGAATGTAAGGAATCGGGAGTTTATGTTTATCTCGATATGCACCAGGATCTCTTCTCGGGCACAGAGCTCCTCTGCGGCGACGGTGCACCGAAATGGGCTACGCTGACAGGCAAATATAAATACCAGCCGACCAAAATTGTTTGGGCTGAGGGCTACTTCTGGGGCAAGGCAGTTCACAGTGCATTTGATTCTTTTTGGGACAATGCCGAGGTCAACGGTAAGGGCGTACAGGTTTGGTTTGAAGAAATGTGGACGCACATTATTGAAAAATTCGGCGATCATCCGGCGGTAATCGGCTTTGATTTCTTCAACGAACCGTTCCCCGGAAAGAGCGGCGGAAAGGTTTTTCGAGAGGTAATCGGACGTCTCGTTTCGACAACCGTTTTTGATAAAACAATATCGAAGAAAAAACTTATTGAGCTTGCAACAAAGAGCGACGACCCGGCAAGAGTGCTCGACCTTTATACAGGCAAGCACCTGAGAAAAATTACAAGCGCAGGCGACGATATCATCAAAACCTTCGACACAAAAAAGTATTTTCCGTTCATAAACAAAATGGCGAGAGCAACGAGAAAATGCGGCAACGAAAAATTTGTTTTTCTTGAAAACAGCTACTATTCCAATCTCGGAATTCCTTATTCATGTCCACGTCCGATTCTTTCGGGTAAGACAGAGAATAACGTTATTTTTTCACCGCACGCTTACGATTTTATGGTGGATACCCCATCATATAAATACGCAAGCAACGATCGTGTCGGTTCGATTTTTGCCGAGCACAGACGTTCTCAACAGCGGCTCGGAGTTCCCGTTATAGTCGGCGAATGGGGCGGCTTTACCGAGGGTGACGAATGGTTTCCGCATATTGAATTTCTGCTTGATTTGTTTGACTCGTACAAGTGGAGCAACACCTATTGGTGCTATTTCGGCGGCTTTACGGATACGGAGGTTTACCAAAAGGTTCTCACCCGTCCGCACCCCGTGGCTGTCACAGGCGAGATTGAAAGCTACGGCTATGACCGTGAAAATAAGGAGTTTCATCTCAACTTCGTTCAGCGTGAGGAGACAAAAGCAAAGACGGAAATTTTTGTTCCGTCCGTGCCGAAATATGCCGAGCTTGATGGCGAAGAAATTGAAATAAAACGAAAAGGAATTTTCAGATTTTCGACCGCACCCGGCGAGCATAGAATTAAAATTATTTTCAAATAAAAGAACAACTTTCCTGCAAAAAATTGTGGGAAAGTTGTTCTTTTATTTATTATTTTTTCTTGTGCTTCGGCTTTTTCTTTAATTCATTTTCTCCTTACCACATGTTGTCCGAGTTCTCACAAAATGCAACCATGTCCTTGATTTCAAGAACCGTACCGTCATTGAGCGTGACTGTGCCGTTCCATTTTCCGAAAACCTGGTGGCAGATGTTGCCGATGAAGATAACTCTTGACTTTGTGTAGTTGTCGTAGAACGGAGTCATCGTCATTTCAAAACGACCGTCTGACGAGGTAAATTTCCACGGCTTCATCCAGTCGTTTTCGTCTTTTTCAAGATAGATTTCACCGATTTTGTGAGCCTTGCCGTTGAGGAAAAGCGTGTTTTCCGTAGCGGCGCTCATATCGCCGAAGCCCCAGCCGATTTCAAAACCGAAAATGTCGCCGTTTTCGAGCTTGGTGCTGCCGTTGCCCCAATACCAATTGGTGTGATACGGCCAAACTCCTCGACCCCAATCGAGAACGCAGAACGAATCCGACGGGTCAAAATCAACAGTCATATCGCCGATTTTAACCGTCCCCGTTACGGGCATACAATTAATTTTTTGATTGTAATAGAACTTTTTGCTGTCTCTGTCGCCGAACGGAAGAGCCATTGCAAGGTACTCGTGGTTCGGGAACATATCCATTGAAATGTCAACGGTGAAAGGTTTGCCGCCTGTGCGACCGTTGAACTTGATAGTGCGCTGAGTCTCGGTCACGTTCACGTCAAGATTAAAGCCGAGCTTGTGGCGTGAAAAGGGCTGCGGAGACATAGCCGTTTCGGAAAGGCCGAATCTGCCGAAGCTCAGAAGTCGAAGCGAGACTGCACTGTAGCTTTTGCCTGTCTGCATGTCAAAGAGCGTAACGTTTGCTGCTCCGCCGAGCGAGATATCAGCCATTGTAACCTGCATAACATAGCGGCTGTTGGAAATCTGATAGAAGTCCCATTCCTTAATGCGGGTCTTGCTTGCTTTGATCGCACTGCGGTCGTATTGATAAAGCTCGGTGAAGCAATATCCCGGCTGAGTGAGACTGCCGTCCTCTTTGAGTAGAGGTGTCGGTTCGGTGATTTTTATCTGTCCTGTTTCATCGATTGCCGAGGTGTAGAAAATTGTACTCATTGCGATAATTATCGTCAGAATAAATGAAGTTAATCTGATAACTTTATTTTTCATCGGATTTCCTCCTTCAAAAGTTCTTTTCCTTGTTTCCCTGTCATGTGCTCGATGTTTATTTTTATCATGCAAAGTATGCCGAATTCACGCTCGACCTCTGCCGGAATTCCCTCAAGGCAGTCCGGGCAGTATTTTTCCGCGAGTGCCGTTACGGAAGCTCGCATTTCATTCTCGTCTGTGAGAATTTCCGCTCTGCCGAAAGCAACAACACTCTTGAAAAGTGTGGTGTATTTTTTCTGAAGAATGTCGTCACGGTCGACGACGCAGAACGAAACCTTTGGCTCCTTTCTTATTGCGTCGAGCTTGTGTCCTGTTTTGGCGCAGTGAAGATAAATTTTACCGTCCGTATAGTAATAGTTTATCGGCACGGTATAGGGATAACCGTCATCGCCTAAAACGGCAAGAACTCCTGTTTTGCCTCGAACGAGAATTTCTTCACATTCTTCTTTGGTCAACTGTTGCTTAATTCTTCTCATTTCTCTGAACAAGAAATCGCCCCCTCATATTTTATCCTTAATGTTTCCGAAAACCTGACCGATATTGTCTCTGAAAACGAGATCGGCACTCGAGTCAAGATCGGTTTTTCCCTTGTTGATAAGCACAATGTGCGAACCGCTGAAATAACGAATGTACATCGCCGCAGGGTAAACGGCGAGCGAGGTGCCGCCGATGATGAGCAGCTCTGCTGTTGAAATTTCACTGATTGCTTTTTCGACTACACTTTCGTTGAGCGGCTCTTCATAAAGCACTACCTCGGGGCGAACAAGTCCGCCGCATTTTTCACAATGGGGAACCTTGCCCTTGAGCGCTTTCAGTTTCTCAAGCGGATAAGGCTTGCCGCACTCCATGCAATAATGAACCGCCGTCGTTCCGTGCAATTCAAGCACATTTTTGCTGCCTGCCTTTTGGTGAAGCCCGTCAATGTTTTGCGTTATGACCGATGAGAGCTTGCCTTTTTTCTCCATTTCGGCAAGGACAATGTGCGCCGTGTTCGGCTCAACGTTTATTTCGAGAAAATATTTATAATAAAAATCATAAAACACATCGGGCTTTGAAACAAAGAAGCTGTGGCTTAAAATTGTTTCGGGCGAAACGCCGTATTCACGAACGGTATTATAAAGTCCGTCCTCGCTTCGATAATCCTTAACTCCGCTTTCGGTCGAAACTCCCGCTCCGCCGAAGAAAACTGTTTTGGAAGAATTGTTTATTAGTTTGGCAAATTTCTCAAGCTTTTCATTATTCATTTAAATCACCCTTTGGTATTTTGGCAGTTATATATATTAAAATTATAGCATAATTGTAAAAAAATATCAAATGTATTGAGATTTTTCACCGAATGCGTTATAATAAATTGATTTATTGTACTCACAAAGGGGGAATTATGTGAGCGGAGAAAAAATGAACAATAAATTTCACTGGGGATTTGCACTTATCCTCGTTACAATATTTCAGGTTTTAACAGGCACCGTTGCCGTTACGGTCAACGGCTTTAACAGCACGCTTTTTGCTGTATATGCAGGCTATTTGGTGCTTGAATGGGCGTATTTTGTTGTTGCTTCGATTTTCTGCGGACAAAATAATTTTGAGCTTGAAATAATCGGATTCCTTTTTTCGGGAATCGGATTGACGAATGTCGCCACGGTCGACAACGATTATGCAATCAAGCAGGTTGTTGCTATTGCACTCGGATTGTTCCTGTTTATCTTCATGCTTGTTGTCATGAGACGAACGGATGTTGTTATGAAGCTGCGAATGCCTGTCGCTTTTGCTGCGGTTGGCTTACTCGTTGCCAACCTTGCGCTTGCAAAATATACGAACGGTGCGCTGAACTGGATTACAATCGGCGGAATGTCGATTCAGCCGTCGGAGTTCGTCAAGCTTGCATTTATATTTGTCGGTGCGGCGTCTTTGGACAAGCTTCAAAGCGCACGAAGCCTTACCAAATATCTTATTTTTTCGTTCGGCTGCGTCGGTGCGCTTTTCCTCATGAAGGATTTCGGTACGGCATTGATATTCTTCTTTACGTTTATAATTATTGCATTTATGCGCTCGGGCGACGTGAGAACCATAGCCCTTGTTTGTGTTGCGGCATTGCTCGGTGCAATAATGATTATCTATTTCAAACCTCATGTTGCCGCAAGATTTAAAGCGTACAGACATATTTGGGAGCTTATCAACGATGAGGGTATGCAGCAGACAAGAACACTTATCTACTCGGCGAGCGGCGGCCTTTTCGGACTCGGAATAGGCAAGGGAGAGCTGAGAAATGTTGTTTTCGCTTCGACCGACCTTGCCTTCGGAATGATATGCGAGGAGTGGGGCATGATCGTCGGCTTGACGATAGTCATTACATATGCTTTCATTCTTCTCTATGCAATCAAGGTCGCGAGAAATACCCGTTCGGCGTTCTATGCGATAACGGCATGTGCGGCGGCAGGACTTTTACTGTTCCAGACGAGCCTGAACATTTTCGGCGTAACGGATATTCTTCCGTTTACGGGAGTTACGCTTCCTTTTATCAGCCGAGGCGGTTCGAGCGTTATTTCCTCATGGGGCATGCTTGCACTGATTAAATCGGCGGATATAAGAACTTATCCTAAGCTTTCGCAGACTATTCTGCCTGATCATCCGCTTTATCCGCCCAATATAATGATAGGCAAGAGGGCCAAACGTAAGGTTTATGTCCCGCCTGTTGTTGAGCAGCCGGTCAGAGTGAGAGGCTCGGCGGCCGATGTTCCGGTCAGCAGAAAGAGAACAACAACGAGCAGAGGCGATGTTCCGATAAGTAAAAAGAGAACCGCTTCAGCTCAAAATTCAAAGGACATTCCGATATCACGGAAGAAATCCGGGAACGGGAGGGCTAAATAAATGAGAAATACCACAAGAAGAGCCTTTGTTCTTTATTTTGTTATAGTTGCGTTTTTCTGCGGTCTTGGATTTATGATGTATAATTTCTTCGTTCACGGCTCGGAATGGACGTCGAATCTTGTAAATCAGCATATTTATAAAAACGGTGAAATTTCCAGCGCAGGCACGATTTTTGATCGCAACGGAACAAAGCTTGTTTATTCCGAGGACGGTGTGAGAATTTACAATGACGATAGGACGATTCGCAAGGCAATGCTCCATGCAGTCGGCGACAATTCATCGTTTATCGCAACCGGTGTTCAGTATGTTTACAGCTCAAAGCTTTCCGGCTATGATTTTGTGAACGGAGTTTATAATCTAAAAAAATATAACAGAGGCAACGATATCAATCTTACTCTTGATGCCGATATATGCAAGACGGCTTATGAAGCAATGGACGGCAGAAAGGGTACTATTGCGGTTTATAATTACAAAACCGGAGCAATGGTTTGCATGGTTTCAACCCCGGCATACGATCCGGAGAATAAGCCCGATGACATTGACGATAATCCCGATGAATACGAGGGTGTTTATCTTAACCGATTTGTTTCGGGTATGTATACACCGGGTTCAATATTCAAGGTTGTAACGGCTATCAGCGCGATTGAGAATATCCCGGATATCTATTCACAGACCTTTGAATGTACGGGCGAATATGCAACCGGCGACGGCAAAATCATATGTAGCGGCGTTCACGGTACGGTTGACTTTGAAGAGGCTCTGAATCATTCATGCAATGTAGCTTTTGCGCAGATTGCAATTCAACTCGGTCAGTCAAAGCTCATGCAGACTGCGGGCGAGCTTGGTTTCAATACAAAAGAGGATATGGATCAGATAACAGTTTCGGCAAGTAAGTTTGATGTCAGCAAAACGACAAAAACCGATCTCGGCTGGGCAGGTATCGGCCAGTATACAACAATGGTAAATCCTTACCATATGCTTACAATTATGGGTGCGATTGCCAACAACGGAGTGGCGACAAAACCTTATTTCGTTCAAAACATGGTATCGCCCGACGGCAAGGTTGACGTTATCGGAAAAACCGCTGTAAATAAGACCGTAAATGTAACGCCTGAGATTGCGGCGCAGATGAAAAAGCTTTTGCGTTCAAACGTTGTGAATTATTACTCCGATTCAACTTTCCCCGGACTTCAGATGTGCGGAAAAACGGGAACGGCGGAGGTAGAGGGCGGTTCACATGCTTGGTTCGTCGGTTTCTCTCAGCGAGAGGATACACCGTATGCCGTTGTTTGCGTCGTTGAAAAATCCGGTTCGGGACTCTCTGTTGCCGGCGAAGTGGTTAATGAAGTTATGCAAGAGGTTTGCAACTGACACAATATGTTGTGAGCAAAAAAACAAAGTATACTAAAACAAAAAAATAATCAAAAAATTTTTATGAAAAAGTAAACATATTTCCGAAAAGGAACTATAAAAATCTTTTTCGTGCTATTATAATAAAAAAGCGGAGCGTTCACTTCGCAAAATAAAAAAGCATGAAAATGCAAAAAACAAAAAGGAGAGATTTTTTCATGAAAAAATTCTTAGCAATTCTTCTCTCGGTTATCATGCTCTTCACGCTTGGCGTTGTAGCATTTGCCGAAGGTGAAGAAGTAACAGAGGGTATGCCCGGTGATACTCCCAAGCAGGCCGGCAAGGTTGTTTTTTCAATCCAGAATACATACATTGAGCCCTCAAAAGAGTATTCAATCCCAATCATTATGAAGTCCGATTATCTTGAGAAGGTTCCCGAAGATGCAGAGACATTCTATTTCGGATTTTCAGGCATCAACTTCTCAACAAGCGACAAAGACATCGTTGAAGTTAAGAACATCAGATTTTCAGATGAGATAGTTGCTGATGATCGTCTTGCACTTAACCAGGTAGATGCTGAGAACGCAATGGACGGCTCAATGGCTTTCAAGATTAAGAAGGCTGATTTCAGCAAGTTCTTCTCAACATCTGACGAAGGTATCGTTATCGGTTATATTGATATCGCAACAACCGAGGATGTTCCTGAGGAGTACAACAAGGACTTCGGCACAATCGTATTCTTCCCGTATTTTGATCTCTATTCAGAGGACGAGGAAGGAAATCCGAACGGCTGCGTTGCTGATCCGAATGCATCAGGCTACTCTGTAGGCTATACAGATGCAGAAGGAAACTTCACAGGTATTTTCCTTGAGGGATATGATACTGATGAAATCGTTCTTGATACAGCTTGCTTCTACCATGCACCTTATGTTCCGACATGGAAGGAAAGACTTGTAACTTGGGCTAAGGGTCAGGGCGTTATCATCTGTGGTTTCTTCATCACAGTATTCAGCTTCCTTGAAGAGCTTCTCAAGAAATAATTTTAATTGAATTATTTGAAGGACGGTTTTTGGCCGTCCTTCTTTTTTGCTTTCTTTTGAAAATTCACAAAAAATTTGCTTTATTTTGTCGACGCAATAGAGTATAATAAGTATATTGTTTTGAGAAATTCTTATGTTGGCAAGGAGACAGACCGATGGTTGACCTTATAAAAAGAAATACACCGAGAATAGCAGATCAATTTGTGCTGAAAACGATTGACTCCGATAACGGATATGATTGTTATGAAATCTATTCCGAGGATAAAAAGGTTGTGCTTGCCGGCAATTCGCCGCTGAGTCAGGCCATGGCTTATTATGACTACCTCGGAAGATATCACGGCGTTGTTATAACAAGCGGAGACTATGATATTTCAACAATCTCATCCGCGCCGCTGCCCGAGGAAAAAATCAGCCGAACGATAAAGAGAAAAATCAGGGCAATGACAAGCTATGAAGCCTTTTCACTCAGCGGAAACTTCCGTGGCTTTGACCGATGGGAAAAAGAGATTGACTTTATGGCAATGCACGGATTCAATCGTGCTCTTCAGCCGGTCGGTTTTGACGGTGTGCTTTTCAGAACACTTACGGATATCGGTATGCCCGAAAATTTTTGCCTCGAATTTTCATCGGGACCGGCATTCTTGATGAATCAGCTCACGGGTAATATTGCCGGAACGAATTCAATTAACAGCAAGGAGTACCTTGAAAGAAAAATTACCGTCGGCAAGCTTATAAGCGACCGCGAGAGAAGCCTTGGAATTGAACCGATTTTTCCTGCGGCAATTCCGAGTGTACCGTTCAGCCTGAGAAAAAAATATATTAAGATGGATATTTTTAAAGCTCCGATGTGGTACAATTTTCCGCCGATATTTTTTATCAGACCAAAGAACGCTTTCTTTTCTGTGTTCAACAAAAAATTTCTGACAATTCAGCGTGAAGCTCTCGGCGAAACGCACAGCTATATTTTTGAGGGCGTATACGAATCAGACAAAAAGGGTTACAATTCTCATTTGGCCGACCTTGGCAAGGCACTTGAAGAAATGCTCAATGAGTTTGATGAAGACGCAGTTTGTTATCTTCACACAAGCTCAATAAATGCGGACTTTTTTAAGAGCTGTTCGGGTGATAAATATATTTTCCTTGATGATTGCGAGATGAGTAAAAATTCCGATATTCTCAGCGGCAAAAAATATATTCCCGAAGTCAGCGGTAATCGCTATGGCAGGACAGGCATTTACGGAAACGTGCAAAAACTTTGCAACAATCCGTTTGCAACTTCTGAGCTTGGCGGAGCACTTTCATTTGATACGTTTGATATAAATCCGGTTTATTGTGCTGCGGCGTTAAAGGCAATCACCGCCGACGGCAGTTTTGAGCGGGACGATTTTATCAGAGAATTCTGCGTTAAGAGATATAAGACAGATTCTTTTTCGGATGATATTATTTCGCTTGTCAATCTTTGCTCGAGTGATGAATGTACAGGCTCGATTATCTGTGCCCGTCCGTGCACCAACGTTAAGCACACTGCACCATATGATACTATGAAGCGAAGCTATGATTTTCACGAGCTTTATCCGATCGCACAGAGAATTATTAACTCCGGGGATAAAAAAATTGACACAATGCGTGCCGATATTCAATCGATAGTTCGTCAATTCCTTTCGGATCTTGCGTATCCCGTTTACATCAAAGCAACGGAATTTTTCCGAGAAAAAAATGTCAGAAATTTTGAGCAGGCAAGCAACCTTTTTCTCGAAATATGCGAGGATATCGACCGACTTTTAAGAACAAGAGAAGAAACAAATTTCTGCACAAAATATGTTGAGGCCCAGGAGCTTGGCAGCAGTCAGGAAGAAAAAGAATCCTTGCAGATTAATTTCCTTCTGCTCCACACAATTTGGGGACCGTTTGACCATTCGATTCTTTACGATACGGTTTGGAACGAGTGGGGCGGCCTGGTAAAGGATTATTACGAAGCAAGATGGCATATGTACTACCGCTCGCTTGCGGCATACTTTGACAATCCGAAAAAGCTAAAGGATAATTCGAAAAAACAGCCGCTTGACCGCAACGAATACAACGGTTCATACCAGGCAAAGCGTCTCGCACTTTTTGAAAACAATTTCCTCGAGAATTATATCCCGCGCAAAAACGGAATCGGCGAAGAGGACACTGTAGAAGTAGCAAAGGAATTGCTCGAAAAATATTCAGAGGTTTATACACAGTTTTAAGGAGATCGACCATGAAAAATATTCCGAAATCAATTACAGCTCATATTGATGAGGTTGCGGAGAAATTAAAAAAATATCCGAAGCTTGAAAAGCTTTATCGCAACTGCTATCCGAACACACTTGAAACAACGGCGGAGATTCTTCCCGACGGTTCAACGTTTCTTTACACGGGCGATATCCCGGCGATGTGGCTCAGAGATTCCACTGCACAGGTTACGCATTATCTTCCGTTGACAAAGGATGATCCCGAAATTCGCTCGATTATTCGAGGACTTATTGTTCGTCAGCTGGCCTACATAAGAATCGACCCTTATGCCAACGCGTTTAATATCGAGAAGAACGGTCACGGCCATACCGACGACCTGCCGCTCAACGACCCATGGGTTTGGGAACGTAAATATGAAATCGATTCACTTTGCTATCCGTTTAGACTCGCATATCTTTATTATAAAGAATCGGGAGACAAAACAATAATTGATGAGGATTTCATCAAGACGGCAAAAACAGTCGTTGACCTTTGGATAACGGAGCAGCACCATTTTGAAAAGTCACCGTATTCTTTTCAGCGCTTTGGCTGCCGCTGGATTGATACTCTTCACAACGGCGGTATGGGCTATCCCGTCAATTTTACAGGCATGACATGGAGCGGATTCCGCCCGAGCGACGACAGCTGCACCTTCGGATATCTTATTGCTTCCAATATGTTTGCCGTTGTTGTGCTCAGGTATATTGATGAGATTTTTACGGACATGGGAATTGACGATGCGGAGTTTCTTGCGAAAGTCAGAAATCTTCGTGATGAAATCGAGTACGGAATCAATACATACGGCACTGTTCTTCATCCGAAATACGGCAGAATTTTTGCCTGCGAAACCGACGGATTCGGCAATCATGTTCTCGCCGATGATGCAAATGTACCTAGCCTGCTCAGCGCACCGTACCTCGGTTATTGCGATGTGAATGATCCTGTTTATGTCAACACAAGACGATTCATTCTCAGCGGGGATAATCCGTTCTATTACACAGGTAAAGCGGCTTCCGGAGTCGGCAGTCCGCACACGCCGCACGGCTTTATATGGCACATTGCTCTTTCGATGCAGGGTCTGACATCAACCGATTCGGAGGAGATTAAAAAGCTTATCGAAACGCTTGTTGCAACCGACGCAGACACCGGCTATATGCATGAGGGCTTCAATGCCGATGATGCGACGGATTTCACACGTCCGTGGTTTGCGTGGTCAAATTCAATCTTTGCCGAGTTTATTGAATCGGCCCTTGACAAAGGCATTATATAATGAATTCTCCGCTTAACAAAAATTAAGCGGAGAAATTTTGTTAAAGAGAGCAAAACAAACCTGATTTTTTGAAATTTCCTATTGTAATTTCACCGAAATGTATGTATAATGGTACGGTAAATTCAATGCGGACGAAAAAACAATGTATTTTGTTGCGTCTGCGGTAAATCCGTGCGCATTCGGCACACGGTGGAGGAGTTAGGAACATGCTGGGTAAATATGTTCGTATTAAGGTGACTCATCCGATCCACTCTTACAGCAATGAACAGGGCTTCACTTATGAGCTGAATTATGGCGAGGTCGAGGGAGCCAAGCAGTTCAACGCTTCTGTTAAAGGTGCATTTATTATGGGTATCAATCACCCCGTGCGCAGTTTTGACGGAAGAGTTGTTGGTATCGTCAGATATGACGGCAGTAATGAAACAGATTGGGTTGTAGCGCCGAAAAGTACAAGATTCATCAACATTGACATTGCAAACGGCATTGATTTTGCCGTAAAAAACAAGAGGCACACGCTTGATTGTCTTTATGAACGCTCCTGCGGAGCTGTTGTTTACAGAAATATCGGCGGAATGATTCGTTTCTTGCTTATCAAGAACAGGCGAAGTGCTCACTGGGGATTCCCAAAAGGACACGTCGAGCAGGGTGAAAACGATCAGCAGACGGCATATCGTGAGGTTTTGGAGGAGACGGGAATCAGAATAAACATTCATCCCGATTTTATAACCAAAAGTCAGTATACAATTCAGGGCAAGGTTGAGAAAAACGTTAACATTTTTCTTGCTTCGACTCAGGATACGCAAACGATTATTCAAAAGGAAGAAATTGAAGATTATATTTGGCTCGGATATGAAAAGGCTCTTAATAAGCTCCGATTTGAGAATGACAGAAACATTCTTTCCAAGGCTTATAAATATCTTCTGAATAAAAAAATAATAACGGAGTAAAAAAGATGACAGACCAATTAATTCAGTCTATTGTAACCTTTTTCCAGGATAAGATACCAAATGAACTTACGGTTTTTATTATTTCGGTGCTTCCGGTCCTTGAACTGAGAGGCGGTCTTATTGCCGCAAAGCTTTTGGATATGAATATTATCCGAGCATTTATTGTTTGCTATTTAGGCAACATGCTTCCTATCCCGTTTATACTTCTTTTCCTCAGGAAAATATTTGATTTGATGAGAAAATCAAAGAAGCTCGGCAAAATCGTCGGTAAACTGGAGCATAAAGCAGAAAAGCACCGCAAGACGATTGACAAATACGGTGCATGGGGTCTGTTAGTGCTTGTTGCAATTCCGTTGCCCGGAACGGGCGGCTGGACAGGCGCACTTGTTGCCGAAATTATGGATATCAAGTTTAAAAAGGCTTTGCCGATAATCGCTCTCGGTGTGCTTATAGCAGGATTTATAGTCGGAGCTTTGTTCTACGGCTTACTCGGAAACGTAATTTAATACAGCGATGCGGACAGGAATTTGACCTGTCCGTTTTTGTCTCTAATAAAATATTTTTGAATTTTTCATGAAAAATATCATTTTTCACTTTACATAACCGACGTTTTAAAGTAAAATATATATGATATATCTGATATTACAATCAGGGTAGTGGGGGTATTCAGAATGTATAAAAGAATTTTGCTTAAGCTCAGCGGCGAGGTTCTTGCCGGCGAGCAGGGTCACGGCATTGATTTCGATATGGTGACCAACGTTTGTACATACGTTAAAAAGGTTGCCGATATGGGCGTTCAGATCGGCCTTGTAGTCGGCGGAGGAAACTTCTGGCGCGGAAGAAGCAGCGGCACAATGAACCGTACCAGAGCCGATAACATGGGCATGCTTGCAACGGTTATGAATTCGCTTGCTCTTTGCGAGGCTCTCGAACAGCTCGGCGTTAAGGCAAGAGTTATGTCGGCGGTAGGTATGCAGCCGATTGCCGAGCAGTATATTGCACGTGATGCGGTCGCTCATCTCAACGACGGTGAGGTTGTTATTTTTGGTTGCGGCACAGGATGTCCGTTCTTCTCGACCGATACAACGGCGGCTCTCAGAGCGGCTGAGATTGAGGCGGATGTCATCTTTAAAGCAACAAATGTTGACGGCGTCTTTGATAAGGACCCGAACAAGTACAGTGATGCTGTCAAGTACGATACGCTCACTCATTCCGAAGTTCTCGCAAAAGGACTTAAGGTAATGGACAGCACTGCGGCCTCGCTTTGCAGGGATAATTCAATCGCAATTCTCGTTTTCAATCTTGAAGACCCCGAGAATATAATAAGAGCCGTTAAGGGCGAAAATATAGGCACACTCGTTAAAGAATAAAATATAAACAAGTTAGGAGAATTTTCATGAAAGAAGTTTACAGCAATACCAGAGAAAAAATGACAAAGACGGTTTCCGTTCTCGGCAAGGACTACGCTGCAATCAGAGCAGGCCGTGCAAACCCGGGCGTACTTGACAAAGTTCTTGTTGATTACTACGGAGTTCCGACACCAATCAATCAGATGGCTGCAATTTCTGTTTCCGAAGCTCGTATCCTTGTTATTCAGCCGTGGGATAAGTCTACTCTCACTCCGATTTACAAGGCAATTCAGGCTTCCGATATCGGTATCAATCCGCAGAATGACGGTTCCGTTATCCGTTTGACATTCCCCCAGCTTACCGAGGACAGACGTAAGGAACTTGTTAAGGACATCAAGAAGATGGCTGAGGATTCAAAGGTTGCAATTCGTTCAATTCGCCGTGACGCTATCGACAAAATCAAAAAAATGCAGAAGGCTTCCGAGATTACGGAGGATGACCTCAAAAACGGCGAGGAAGAGCTCCAGAAAATCACTGATGAATTCATCAAGGAAATTGATGCAGCCGCTTCAACAAAAGAAAAGGAAGTTATGTCAATATAATTGCGTACGCTTTGATTACTTCACAGGCAGGCTTTCACGGTCTGCCTGTTGTCAATAAAGGAGAATCCCGATGAATCCTTTGCTTTCGATAATTGTTCCGGTGTATAATCAGGAAAAGTATCTTGCGAGATGCTTGGACAGTATATTGAACCAAACATATAAAAATCTTGAAGTAGTATGTATCGACGACAAAAGCACCGATTCCACGGCTGATATTATCAATCGATATAAAATAAAGGATTCAAGAGTTATTTATTACAGAAATATCAGCAAGGGTGTTTCCTCAGCGAGAAATTTCGGCATTGAAAAATCCAAAGGTGATTATATAGGCTTTGTGGATTCGGACGATTTTGTTCAGCCGCAGATGTATGAGTTTATGCTGAAGGCGGTCACAGATAATAATTGTGAAATGGCTGCTTGCGGCTACGAGCGTGTTGATGAAGCTAATTACCGGAGCTTTGAATATCAGGCTCGTGAGTGCAAGACCTCCGAGTTTGTCGACATGTATAATTTTGAGAAAATTATAAAGAACGAAATGATTCTTTCAAGTGCATGTACAAAACTGGTTCAAAAAGAATTTTTGAAAAAATACGGACGATTCGGCAATTATACAGTGGGTGAGGACACGGTTTTCTGTGCAGGACTTTGGGCGAATTCCTCTAAGGCTGTTTTAGTTGATTTGCCGCTGTACGGATATTTTAATAATCAGCACAGTGTCCTCCATAAAAAAGTTGACACTAATAAAATCGACCTAATGCGTGCCAGGTTGGCCGCATATAAAATCTACAGAAATTATGATGAAAAAACAGCGGCGTGCTTTCTTTTCCGGAATGTCGCTCGAATGGAAAGATGCGTCAGAGAGAAAGAGCTGACGGAGAAAAGCAGCTATATTCAAATGAATAAAATTTTTATGAAATGTGTGCCGCATTTTTTGCATCTTAAAGAACTTAACCTTAAAGAAAAACTGTTTTATATTTCAAAATTCATCTCAAATTATTTCAAATATAAATTTAAAAATATTTAATCAAAGGACTTGATTGCTCTATGGAAGAAAGAAGAGTTCCTGCCCACATCGGCATAATTATGGACGGTAACGGCCGTTGGGCAAAACAGCGTGGATTATCACGTTCTGAGGGACACAAGGCAGGCGCAAAGGTGTTCAAACAAATTTGCGACTATGCCGGAGAAATCGGAATAAAAGTTATTACATTTTATGCATTCTCAACCGAGAATTGGAAGCGTCCTCCCGAGGAAGTTTCATCTCTCATGGATCTTTTCCGTGAATATATGCATGAAGCCGAGGATAGGAAAGCCGAAAATCTCCAAAAGGGCATGAGAATGCACTTTATCGGACATCGTGAGGGCATTCCTGAAGACCTTCTCAATCTTTTCGATACTTCTGAGGAGGAGTCTAAAGACGCCGACAAATATGATGTCAATATTGCCATCAATTACGGCGGCAGACTTGAAATTGTCGACGCTGTTAAGCAGCTTGGTGAAAAAATTAAATCCGGTGAGCTTGATCCGGCCGACATAACGGAATCCGACATATCGGCTCATCTCTACACAGCCGGCCAGAGCGATCCCGATTTGATTATTCGTCCCAGTGGCGAATATCGTCTCTCAAACTTTCTCACCTGGCAGTCGGCATATTCCGAGCTTTGGTTCTCCGACATTCTTTGGCCGGACTTCACTCCTGCCGATCTCGACAAGGCGATAGACGACTATAATAAGCGCAACCGTCGTTTTGGCGGCGTTTGAGATTGGTTAATTTTCTCCACAACCGATTTTTCGCTCAGGGCAGTGCAATAGCACAGCACCCGACCTGCAAAATCACCTGTGAAAAAATTTTCCTCAATCTCAAAAGTTTGTTGAAAATTTCATTTGTTCGTGGCAGTACCTCTGTACAGCTCACGAGTTGCAAAAAGCACTGTGAACGATTTCCTGACAAACTTATTCAGAGGTTAGCTCCACAACCGATTTTTCGCTCGGGGCAGTGCAGCAGCACAGCACCCGACCTGCAAAATCGCCTGTGAAAAAATTTTCCTCAATCTCCAAAAAATAATTACAAATGATGCTTATTGGAAACCTGTTAAGGTTAGATATTTGTAGAGATTTGCGTCCCGATTCAGCCTCCCAGTGAATGATTCAAGGGGAGGTGTCTCAAAGAGACGGAGGGGATAAAGAAAGCAAATCACTTGTAATAAGTTTATACAAACCGAAAGGATAAACCACATGAAAACCAGAATCATTTCGGGAGTTTCATATTCCCTTATCATTATCGCCGTAATGTTTTTCATGAATACGGCGGCGTTGCCGATACTCATGGCGTTCATCTGCGGTGTTGCCGTTTATGAGCTTAATCATGTTGCGAAGGTCAAGCTTCCGCTTGCTATTCCGTCAATTATCGTCGGCGCATATATTCCGCTTGAAATTCGATATAATTTTCTTGAAAAAATTCATGTTACACCGTTTGCGGCTCTTGCGGTATATATTATCGCAATGCTTATCATGATGGTAAAGTGGCACGGCGAGGTTAAGTTTGAGCAGGTTGCAATTTCTGTTCTTTGCTCAATCGCCGTTCCCGAATCGCTTGGCTGTTGGATCAGAATCAATGACCTTCAGCTTGCTGATGAAAGATATACACAGGCGAACGTTGTTTATCTCATATTGTTTACGATTTTCTGCGCATGGCTTACCGATATGTTCGCTTATTTCACGGGAGTATTCTTCGGCAAGCATAAAATGACCCCCGTTGTCAGCCCGAAAAAGACTTGGGAGGGCGCAATCGGCGGAATTGTCCTTACGGCGGCACTGAATGTCGGATTGTACTTTGTTTTTGCAAAGAAATTCTTTCCCGACGGAAGCTTCTTCCTTTGGGATTGGTGGGCTGTTATTCCGATTTCGCTTGTACTTTCCGTCATCAGCATTTTCGGCGACCTTTCCGCTTCGGTTATTAAGAGAAACTATGGCGTGAAGGACTACGGCAAGCTGATTCCCGGCCACGGCGGAATTATGGATAGGTTTGACAGCACGCTGTTTGTTTTTCCGATTATGTATGGAATACTCAGCATAATCGAGACATTCTAAAAATAAAATTTAAGGTGATACTATGAGTAAAACCGTTGCCGTTCTCGGCTCAACAGGTTCAATCGGAACTCAGGCTCTCGAGGTTATCGAGATGCAGGGCTATGAGGTCAAGGCTTTGACGGCGAGCGTCAGCGTTGACACGATTGAAAAACAAATCAGAAAATTCAAGCCTCAGCTTGCCGCAATGGTTGATGAAAAAGCGGCAGCCGAGCTTAAAATAAGAGTTGCGGACACTTCAACAAAGGTGCTTTCGGGCATGGATGGTGTTTGCGAATGCGCTGCGTGCGGAGCGGATTATGTTCTCAACAGCATTGTCGGCATGGCAGGACTTGAGCCGACGATAGCTGCGATAAACGCTGGCAGTGAGCTTGCGCTTGCAAACAAGGAAACGCTTGTTGCCGGCGGCCAGCTCGTTATGGGACTTGCTAAAGAAAATGGCGTAAGTATTCTCCCTGTTGACAGCGAGCACTCGGCTATCTTTCAGTCAATGCAGGGATGTCGAGACAAAAAGGAGATTAAAAAGCTCATTCTTACCGCTTCCGGCGGCCCGTTCTTCGGCAAAAAGCGTGACGAGCTTGGAGATGTCACGGTAAAAGAGGCACTCAATCATCCGAACTGGAGCATGGGCGCAAAAATTACCATTGATTCCGCTTCAATGATGAACAAAGGCCTTGAGCTGATTGAGGCTGTTTGGCTTTTCTCAATGGATCCCAAGGACATTGACATTGTTGTTCACCGTCAGAGCGTTATTCATTCGCTTGTTGAGTTTTGCGATAATTCAGTTATTGCCCAGCTCGGTGTTCCCGATATGCGAATCCCGATTCAGTACGCATTGACATATCCGAACAGAATTCCGTCGCCCGTCAAGGAGCTTTCGCTGACGGACTACGGTACGCTTACTTTTGATAAGCCCGATTATGAAACTTTCGGATTGATTAATGTATGCCGAAAAGCAATCAATGACGGCGGACTTTTCCCTGCCTGTGCAAATGCGGCAAATGAGGAAGCAAATCTTGCTTTCAGACAGGGCAAAATTAAATTTTTACAGATTGAGGAATTGGTCAGAGAGACCGTTGAGAATGCTCAGCGATTTGATACATATAAACTCGGCGACGTTTTGGATATGTACAACTGGGCGAGGGGTTATGTGAAAGAAAAAATAATGGGCTGAGGTCACTCGGTTCACGAAAGAGGCGATTAAAATAGGATTTTTATCTGCATTGGCGAGCAAATGGACGATTCTGCTTGCGATAATATTTTTCGGCATAATAATCATGGTGCATGAGGCAGGCCATTTTACGTTTGCGAAGATTTTCGGCGTAAAGGTAAATGAGTTTTCTCTCGGCATGGGTCCTACTTTGCTTAAAAAGAAAAAGGGCGAAACTCAATATTCATGGCGATTGCTGCCGATTGGCGGCTTTGTCAGCATGGAGGGCGAGGACGAGGACAGCACAGACGAGCGTGCATTTAACAATAAACCCTGCTGGCAGAGAATAATTATCGTTGTCGCAGGTGCTATGGTGAATATAATTCTCGGTCTTATTATAATTGCGATAATGCTTGGCGTTTCGGATAATCTTTCCGGAACAAACTATGTTAATTTTTTCAGCGACAATGGGAAGCAGGTCGCAGAGTATAACGGACTTAAGGCCAAGGATAAAATAATTAAAATCGACGGCAAAAGAGTTTATTATTACACAGATGTGCCCTATCTTCTCAGCCGTGACGAAGGCTCGACAGCTGATTTGCTTGTTGAGCGTGACGGCAAAAGGGTTGAGATTAACGATGTTGAAATGCCCTATTCAAAGATCGTTATGGTTGGTGTCGATAAGACTGCCGGCACGGTTTTCAAGGATACATTCAAGGAATCTGTCAGTATTTTCAGGATGGTTTGGCTGAGCCTGTTTGACCTTGTTACGGGCAAATATTCCGTCAAGGATGTTTCAGGACCTGTCGGCGTTGTGGACTATGTTTCCGATGCGGCGCAGGAGTCAGTCAAAACGGCGGATTACACGGGACTTCTCAGTATAATGGCTCTTATTACGATAAATATCGGTGTATTCAATCTTCTGCCGATTCCTGCTCTTGACGGCGGACGTCTTTTCTTCCTGCTCATCGAGCTTGTCAGAAGAAAGCCGATAAAACAGAAATATGAATCACTTGTTCATGCTATAGGTATGGTTATTCTCCTGCTCTTCATGGCCGCAATCACGTTTAAGGATATCTACTCGCTGATTGTGAAGTGAGGATAGAAAGCTAAAATGGGGATAAAGAACAATCGCTATTTTAATTCGAACTGAGGTATTAAAATGGAACGAAGAAAAACGAAAAAAATAAAAATCGGCAACACATATATCGGCGGTGACGCTCCGATAACGGTGCAGTCGATGCTCAACAAACCTGCACACGATATTGAAGCGAGCGTTAAGCAGGCGGTTGAACTTGAAAAAGCTGGCTGTCAGATTATTCGTGGTGCAATTCCCGATATGGACGCAGTGAAGCTTATTCCTGCTCTCAAAGAAGCAGTTAGTGTTCCGATCGTTGCGGATATTCATTTTGATTATCGTCTCGCAATCGAAGCAGTTGCGGCAGGAGTTGACAAGGTGCGCATAAACCCGGGCAATATAGGCTCGGATGATAGAGTGAAAAAGGTTGTCGAAGCGTGTCGTTCAAGAAATATCCCTATTCGTATCGGCGTAAATTCAGGCTCTGTCGAAAAGGAAATTCTTGCAAAATACGGTGCGCCGACCCCCGAAGCCATGGCGGAAAGCGCAATGTACCACGCTTCACTGCTTGAAAAATTTGATTTTGATGACATTGTAATTTCAATTAAATCGTCTAATGTAGGGAACATGATAAAGGCTTACGAGACTGTTGCCGAAAGATGCGATTACCCGCTTCATCTCGGCGTTACCGAGGCCGGCACGGAGCGTATGGGTCTTATAAAATCAAGCGCAGGCATAGGAAGTCTGCTCATGCACGGAATCGGCGATTCGATTCGAGTTTCGCTGACTGCCGACCCTGTCAAAGAGGTCTATGCCGGACTTGATATTCTCAAGGCTCTTGATCTCAGAAGTGACTGTGTTCAAATTGTTTCCTGCCCGACCTGCGGCAGAACCAAGATTGACCTTATTAAGGTAGCCGGTGAGGTTGAGAATGCACTCAGAGATTGTCATAAGCCGATTAAGGTTGCGGTAATGGGTTGCGTTGTCAACGGACCGGGTGAGGCGAAGGAAGCCGATATCGGTATTGCCGGCGGTGACGGTTGTGCAGTCCTCATCAAAAAGGGCGAAATTATCAGAAAGATTAAAGAAGAAGATATTGTCAGCGAGCTGCTGGCTGAAATAGATAAGATGTAAAGCAATTCGCACATTTAAATTGTGCGGCATTGCATCAGTTAATTTGGGAGTGTAATTTTGAAAGAAGTCAGTTTTCTCAGCCTTTTCGGCGAGTACATAGATCAGGGTGTTGCGGCGTATTTTGATTCCGCAACGGTTGAAAGCATTGAGGCGAGCCTTGCGGAACGCAGTGTCAGCATGCTCGTCAGCTTTCCTGTGCCCATTGACTCGGCAGTAATAAAAAAGGCGAGAGCGGAACTTATTCGTGTGATGAATCTGCATCGCCTTGACCTCGGAATACATTTCCCTCCCGAGACATTTGATATAAACTACATGACAAGCTTTGTCAAGGAGATTTATGAGCATTTCCCGGCCTCAAGGACCATTCTTGAAGGGGCGACCTATAACATCAACGGAGATAAGCTGACCGTAGAGCTTGCGGCGAACGGCAAGGACGTGCTTATTAATCTCGGGTGCGACAAATTCATCCGTCAGACGATTGACCG
>ERZ808246.616-NODE-616-length-28834-cov-3.137705_pt1 | contig 28834 bp, 25 predicted proteins | sample MGYA00521083_ERZ808246 | MGnify/ENA primary metagenome ERZ808246 (study PRJEB31516, sample SAMN03275577) | gut metagenome | biome: mammalia-associated habitat; material: feces | host: Papio cynocephalus | place: Kenya | collected 2012-07-07 ...
CATGCTTTATATGCGCATATTCGGGATGAGCATGGAAAATGCCGGTAGGATAAACATCGTTACATCTATTATTGCGTAAAATGATATACATCTCATATAGTGAAGATAGCTTTCTAACAATCGGAGTAACGGTTGAATGTTTGGTTTCGCCTTCATAAGGAATTATTTCTAAATCCTTGTTGGTATAATGTCTCCAAGATGCTTCTATTTTATTAGCCTTTTCCAAAATAGCTTCCTTATCAGTAGAAACAAGTTTTATTACGGAATCATAAAAATCTAAAATAGAAACCTTGACTTTCCCTTCTTCTAAAACAAATCTATCCTTAGCTTTCATAATAGGCATAACATGAGCCCCGCCTTGAAAATGCTCATGATTTAAAATCGAACCGCCTACAATAGGAAGATCGCTATTGGAACCAATAAAATAATGAGGGAAAATATCGACAAATTCGAATAGTTTTCTAAAAATCCTTGGAGAAATTTCCATAAAGACATGTTCAGAATAAAACACTATGCAATGATTCGAATAATAAACATATGGGGAGAATTGCAAGAACCAATCTTCTTCTCCTAATTTTAAATCAATGTAACGGATATTTTCTCTAGCTGGATGTTTATTATTCCCGGCAAAGCCGATATTTTCTTTGCAAAGCAAGCATTTTGGATAGCCAGTTTGTTTAGCGCCAACTAATTTAGCTATGTCTTTGTTATTCTTTTCTGGTTTAGATAAATTAATTGAAATATCTAAAGAAGGACCATCTTTAAAATCGGCTTGATAGACAATGTTTTTATCGACTTTAGATTTGGCAATATAATTATTTTTAATGCTTAGATCATACAAATAGGAAGTAGCTTTCTCGCTTTCGTTGCTTTTTATATAATTTTGGCAAAAAGAATTGACATGGCTAGGTAATGGGGACACTAGGCCAAAGCAATAGGTAGCTTCTCTTTCGCTTTCCCCTTCATCCATTTTTCTTTCTATAAAAGAATTACATAAAGAAGAAAAAATATAATCTGGCAAAGATAAAGAAGAAATCATTTTTTTATCTATTTCTCCTTCAAACGGGGAATCTAGGCCATACTTAGCAAATAGCAAGTTCCTATAATAAGGGACATCTTCCTTGCCTAATCCTAATTTGCAAGTTGCAAAATAGAGCAATTCTTCAATACTTTTTTCTAACATATTCATTCCTCTTTTCTATAAAACTCATATTTATGCTTCCTTATAAATTTATCATTTTTTCTAGTAATCATAGAAGATAAACTTAACGAAACGTTTACTTCTTCTAATGTCAAGGAGCTATATTTGGTTTCGAATTCGTCGTTATTAAGTAGCAAGTTAAAATGAGGGAAGGCGGAAGTATAGATTTGCAAGGCACTTGAAGTAGTAAATAGTTTTAGGCCAATTTTTTCTCCTTCCAATATGGCTTTAGGAATTGCATAATCATTTTCATCCAAAATAAAGCAATGATCGTAGCCTTGATTTAGTCTTTTTTCACCTAACTCTTTATTTAATATATCTTCCCCGATTTTCTTTTTATTTCTAAAATCAAAAACCTTATCTACATCTTTTATTTGCTTAGGTATTAATTCTTCATCATAAATTACGACCTTAGAAGACTCCAGCTCTAGAAAATGGGAAAGGATATTTCCCTTGCCGTTTAAATTAAAATAAGAATGATTGGTTATATTAACAGGACAATCTAGGTTTGGAACTAATTCATAATAATATTCTAGAATAGGTTTATCCTTAAAAATTTTATAAGTAATCTTTGTATCAATATCTGCCTCAAATTTTTCTTTTTTACCTTTAAATAGATAAGAAAAAACAATAATAAAGCATTCTTTCTCTTCTTTTATTTGGTAAAGAAAAGGGGCAAATGCAAAGCAAATAGAACCCGAATGAAGCGAATTGTTTCCTTCATTAAGGTCTAATTTATTTTCTTTACCGCCGACTAAAATAATTCCATTTTTTACTCTTCCAGCGATTGGCCCAATGGTTTTCCCATAATACCCTCCGTTATTTCCTAAATAGATTTGATAATCCTTTGGCCTAGAGATTACTTTGGTATTTAAATATGTAATATCAACAATCCCGGCCCCAATGGAAGAAAGAGTTACTACGAAGCCATTTTCGTTATCAAAAGTTATAAAATCGCTTCCGAAATGTTTTTGGTCATTAATTTTCATACCTTCCTTCTCCTATTTCTTTAATAAATTTAGCCAAACTAGCAATATCGAATATCTTAGGGACTGGGTATAAAGGAATTGTTTCTTTATTTGCTAGCAAGGCTAAATCCATGGCTTTATTTTCATCAATTTCCAAATTCAAAGGAGATATATCGCATTTTTTTAGCAAAGAGGAAATATATGCTTCTAAAGAAATATCAATTCCAAGAATTTCTTCTATTTGTTTCTTTCTTTTTTTAATGGTACTGCCATATTTTGGCAAAATGTATAAAAGAGAATGGATAACCGCTAAACCGTGGGGGATATTATATGCCCCGCCTAAGGCATGACCTATAGAATGGGCATACCCTACGTAAGCTCGAGTAAAACTTAGCCCAGCGTAGTAAGAAGATAAAAGCATATTCATAGCACTGGAATAATCGCTTCTATCATCAATGAATCCTAAAAAGTTATCTTTGAATAGAAGCAAACTCTTTTTCGCGTTTTTTCTAGTACTATAACTACCTCCTTTTGAAATAAAAGACTCAACGGCATGAGTAAATGCGTCTAGCCCGGCACTAGAGGCAACCTCTTTCGGCAAAGAAGATAAAAATGCCGGATTAAAATAAATAAAATCAGGTAATATACGAGGCGAAATAATTGTCTTTTTTACTTTATCTTCATCTTTAATAACGGATACTAAAGTGGCCTCTGATCCAGTCCCGGCCGTAGTAGGAGAAGCCACTAAGGCAACTTTATTTCTTTTTACTTTTAATAAGCCAAAAAAAGGCTTACTTTTATTTGCGGATATGGCCTTAATAGCCTTAGCTAAATCTAAAATCGAACCGCCACCTATTGCAAAAATGCAATCACAATCATTTTCCTTGAAGGATAAATAGCCTTCTTTTACCATTTCTACACTTGGTTCAGAAGAAGAAGAAACATAAACAAAAACATTCAAATGAAATTTCTCTAACGTATCCTTTATTTTTAGTTCATACCCTCTTTTTTTAATGTTTGGTCCAATTAATAAAAAAACCTTTTTATAACGCTTTGATAAGTCAAAGCAAAGATGAGACAATTCTTTTTCTCCCTTATAGACAAGCTGTTTCTTATTTAGCAAAAAAATAGAAGCAACTTTCATAAAAAATTGATAGATCCTAATGCATATTCTTTTCATAAAAATGGTGCCACAATCCTTAATAATCCCCAATAACTTTTATTTCTTTTATGCCATTTCTCCCAGGTAGATAATTTAATTTCATTTGATAAAGAAATAGTATCAAGGAAATCTCTTTTCATATCCTTAATGGAAGAAGAGCCAACAATAAAAGTGCCGTTTTCCAAATGAAGGAATAAACTCCTATAATCTAAATTAATCGTTCCAACAGTTGCGGCTTCATTATCACAAATGAACATTTTCTCATGGACAAAGCCTGGGGTATATTCAAAAATCCTTACCCCATTACTTAATAATTTCCCATAATAAGACCTAGTTAAATTAAAAACGGCTTTCTTATCGGGGATATGAGGGGTCAAAATTATAATTTCTACTCCTGCTTTAGAAGCGGCAATCAAAGAATTTTCCATCTCTGAATCCACAATTAAATAAGGGGTAGCAATATAAAGGGTTTTATTGGCCCTTTGAATTAATGATAAATATACCCTTTCCCCGACTGCTTTTGAATCAAAAGGTAAATCACAATAGGGTTGGACTAATCCATTAGTAGGCGGATAACCGCCAATTTCAGAGATATAAGTCGAAGAAGAATAATACTTTTTATCGATGTTTTCTTTAGGAGAATAATTAAAAACATAATTAGAGAGAAACATCATGGTCAAAGAAGTAACTGCCTTCCCCTTTAATAAAATCCCATTGTCTTTCCAATGGCCAAAACGATTGATTCTATTAATATATTCATCGGCTATATTAAATCCGCCAGTAAAAGCCGTATGTCCATCTATTATAATCATCTTTCGATGGTCCCTATTATTTTGCCTAACATCTATTAAAGGACGGAACGGGTTGAATTTATGGCACTTTATCCCCTCGGATATAAGTTGCTTATCGAAATTTATCGGAGCCACTGAAATTGAGCCAACATCATCATAAATAATCCTTATATCCACCCCTTCTTTAACTTTTTCTAATAAAACCTTATGAATCTGATCCCAAAAAAATCCATTTTTTTCAATTATAAAAAACTCGATAAATATATAATGCCTTGCTTTTTTTAGCTCATATAAGATGGGATCTAAAATTAAATCGCCAAGAGGGAAATAGCTAACGGAAGTATGGTCAAAAATACCTCCGCCACGAGTTGAAAACAAGAAATTAGATAATGGTAAATATTTAGGATAGAAACTAGATAAAAGCTCAATGGCCTTTTTTTCGCTTTCTTCTTTTTCTAATGGCTTAATATAACGATTAACCAAGGCCTTTTTTCTTTTTGAAGTCTGCTTATTTGCAAAAACTATATACATTAAAGCCCCAAGCAACGGCAAGCAATTAACAACCCAAATCCAGACAATTCTATATGCATCGGGAGAAGAAGAGTTAATAATATAACTAGATAAGACCACGTTTAGGAAAAAAGTCAAAGCCAAAATAACGCCAAATAGAGTTGCATGTTTTTGGGAATAAGTAGATAAGTAGACAAAAGCAAAAATAGCTAGAGCAAATTGAGTAAGAAGCAAAAGTCCAATTATTAGTTTTGGCCAAAAACCGGGTTTAAAAAACGTTTTCATTGTTTTTCTTCTTTAAATAAGAAAAATAATCTTTGCTAGATAAATTATTTTCCTTTAACATGAACATAAAAGCTTTTAAGCATGCATTTAAATTATTGCTTTTATCAATAAAGTTCAATATTTCCTTTATTTCTTTCTTATCGATTTTAGAAGAATAAAAACGGATGGCTTTTTTTAAGGACAATAGTTCCCTATATTCATCGCTAGAAATCTTTTCTTTTCTTTCGTTTGAATAAATCAAGGCTTTTTCAAAAGCTTTTAAATCAAGAGGATCAACATTATTTTCTTTTGCTTCCTCTAAAAGAAAATAACGTCCTTCGATATTCTTATTAAATCTAAGCGGAACAATTTCTTTGCCTAAAGCAATGATAAGCGAAGTAATTTTATCTTTAGAAACAGAATACACGGGGCTTAAAAAAGATTCTATTTTGACTTTTCCATCATATTTGGAAGCTAAAATATTATTTAAACTAGAAGAGAGATTTTTTTCTTTTAAAAAACTGCCTCCGGGAAAATGAAAACTAGACAAAGGAAAACCATCTTTGTCTATTTCGCGAACAAAAAGAGCTTTTTTATAACTAAGCAAGGCCAAACCGACATAATCAACTTGTTTTACCTTTACTTTTTTCATACCTACTTATTTTAAGTAGAAATTAACAAAAAGTATAGACTGACTAAACCTTATAGCAACATGAGCAATACTTTTTCTTTTCTCCGAATGGAGTCCCATCATGGTCGACTTTCTTGCAATAACAATTAATATTATCAACATCTAGATTTAGCAAAAAAGAGAACAAATCCAGATATTCTTTTTTAGCCTTTTCCATTAAATCAAAAATGGAAGAAGCATGGACTTCTCCACTACAAGGGTCTTTCCATTCATTGTGTTTTAAATTTAACACATCGATATAATCTAATCTTTTATAAAAATGAGGATAAGACATTGCATAGGCAAGGGAGTATTTCCCAACCACCCTAAACAAGAGTCGCTTAATCCCACTCCTAGAAAAAAGAATTTTTTCGATATGAATAAAATCTAAAACCGATTCTTTATACGTTTTAATATCTAAGTTAGGGTCTTTAAAAAGAGTAAATAGATTAGAAACGCCATTTAAATTTATGTTTTTCAAATTGATTGTTTTCCCAGGATTAGTATATTTGCCCGTTGCTTTTGATAAATTGATATCGAGTAAAGATTCAAAAGACCCATGACAATATTTATATTTAGAATCTAATTTGCCTTCCTTATTAAATCCAGAACGGTAGAAAACATATGGGTGCACATTTTTGTCTAAACAATAATGCAAAAATAAGCCATAGACAAAAGATGATAATTTTTTATCTCCATTCGCTTTTTCTAGCATTTTTAAATAAACGGGTGCGATATTTTGATGATGTAGCTTTTCCCCCACTTCCCAAATTTCTTTATAATTTATAGGTCTTCCTTTTTTTAAAATGCCACGATAAAAGAAAGGATCGGGACCTTGAGTTCCAAGCAAAAAATAATCTTTATCTACTCCATCTAAGCAAGAATAAACATCTAAAGCGAATATATAGTGGGTCAAAGCCGCTGGCATTATTCTTCTTCTCCTAAAGCTTCCAAGCCTTTCTTAAAGTCGGTCTTTTTATTTCTTACATTTTTAACAAACATAAAAATAACTAAGGAAACGCTAGCCATAGATAGTCCATAAATTGGCAAGAAAGCAAAATCTAGGTTTGGGGAAAGAATCAAACTTCCCAATAGAACCGGAGTAACGGTTTGGGCGGCCATGGAAGAGGCATAATAAAAACCAGTAAATTTTCCAATTTTTTTATTCGAGCATAATTCAACAACCATCGGGAAGGAATTAACGTGAACCAAAGACATGCCAAATCCTTTTAAACCCCAAACAAAATATAAATATAATGGGAAGGGGTTATATTGACCTGCCGCTGGAGTATTTACCGGGATTGAATAAGAACAAATTGTCCATAGCAACAAGGAGGCAACAGTTATTCCTAGCCCAATAACAACCGTCCATTTCCTTCCGATTTTTGAAGCGATACTCCCTCCAAATAGGAAGCCTAGCACCGAAGCGGCTCCGCCTATGATTATGGTAATCATCATTTTTGAAGAATCGCTAAGCAAATGATATTGGGTGTAATTAACCATGAAAGTGCCAATCCCATTATCAGACATAAACCAAAAGAATTCGGCTCCTAAAATCAAAAATAACATAATTTTATTAGCCTTAGTTAATGGGACATCTTCTTCCCCTTCTTTGATTTTATCTTCGATTTCGGCTTCCTTTTCGCCTAATTCCATATCTTCTTTTACTTCCTTTTCTATCTTGTTTTCATTAATCAAAAAGAAAAGAACCAAAGCAGAGACAACCATTAAAATAGAGCCAACTAAAAAAGGAATTTCAATAACCCAAATATTTAAATACTTGCTTCCCCCTACTTTTAAATAGGAAGAAAGGGAAAAGAAAATGCCAAGAACTGTAGCAAAAGCCCCGCCAATGTAGCCCATTATATTAATAATGCCGTTTGCTTTGCTTCTAAGCGGCTTAGGGGTTATATCAGGCATTAAGGCAACGGCAGGATTTCTATACATCATGGCAAAAGTGACAACGATGAACATACAAGATAACACGCCAGCTAAATTGTTATAATGAAAAGCAACTGGAATAAAAGGGAAAGCAATCGCACAAACAAAAGTCCCAACTAGAATATAAGGCATTCTTTTGCCGATAGGAGTTTTAGTCTTGTCAGATAAATGGCCAAAAATAGGCAATAATATCAAGGCAGCCAAATTATCAATTGCCATCATAATACCAACTAGATATTGGACCGACTTTGCTGTCGATCCTGGGATGGCCTTAGTAAATAATTCAGTCAAAAATGTTGGACACCAAGAATCATAGACTTGCCATAACAACAAAATGCCAAAAAAGGCAAATCCAATAATAAAGGTACGTTTATAATTTAGTTTTAGTTTTTTTGTTTCATTATTTTCCATGCTTTATTTCCTTAACTTAAAATATCCTAATCTAGTAAAAGAGAAATTTAAAGCAACTTTAGAAAATGGCTTAGATTAAGCCACATTAATTAAAGCAATTTATTTAAGCAAGCCTTTATATGTATCTAAAATTATTTCCTTTAATTTTTCTTTATCATCGACTTCTTTTACTAGGTACATTTGTTTGCCATTTTCATAAGGAAGATCTTGACTCATGCCGTATTTTTGATTGGTTTTAGTAATTTTTACTAGAAGTCTATCATCATAAATCCCGCCGAATAAAACATTATTAAAATAAAGCAAAAATTCGCCCATCATCTTTTTGCAAGTAATGTTTCCTAGCAAATCTAATTGTTCCAAAACATAATCTTTATAATCGTTTGTCGTTGGCATAAAAGTTACCTTATTTTTGAAAAATCATTCCTTTTAAAGTATTTATCTTCCCTAAGCATTCTTTTTGCTTCCATTTTGTTTAAAAAATAAGAAACCCTTAAAGACAATACATATATTTTCAAATCCAGCGGAGCTATTATTGATTTTTTTCTAGGGAAGAAAATATAGCAAAGATATAAAAATAAATTTGCTACTATTAAGCCCATTAAATAAGAAAGACTATAAAAAGTCTTGAAATCAAGGAAGGACAAAGGCAAATAATTAAGAACGAAGGCCAATGCAAGATAAATAAATAAACCTAAAAAATTAAACCATATCTTAGAATGATTCTCATTTTTTAAATACTTTCTAGACCTAAAGAATAAGTAGATCGTATATAGAAGAAGCAAAGAAAAGAAAACAAAGAAAGAAATAGACGAATTAAAGAAGAAGCAAGTAACGGCCCCGAAGGAAACAAATAATAAAGAAAGGATAAGATAAATCAGGCTGCTTTTCTTTTTAATAGAGAAAGAACAATAAAAACACAAAAAAAGGAACAAAGGCGATACAAGACAAAATATAGCAAAATAATAATTAAATGAAGTCGATATAGATAAAGCAAAATCAATATTTAAATAAATACCCCCAAAGAAAATAAAAATAGGCAAAATAAAACTAAGTAACAAAGAAGTCTTTGATAAGGAAGAATGGAAATATTTAATTTTTGTTTTTCTAAATGGCATAGCCATTTCATTTGTCTTTTCATTTAACCCTTTATAATCAACAAAAACCGGCAAGAAAGTAACAAAGCAAAGAGCAAAGCCTTTTGTATCGCAAGGGAAGAAATAGGTGGATTCAGTTAACCCATGAAGTGAAAAAACGATAAACATTAAAATAAAAAGAAAAGAAATACTTTTTTTATTACACATATTCTTTATGGCCTTGAATAAGAAGGCAAAATAGAAAAAAGCAACGCAAAGCAAACGGATAATTCCACCGCTAGCAAAAAGTTGAAGCAAGCCATTATGGGCATAAAAATAACCACTTTGGAGCGGGGAAAAAGCATTGGCCAACAATAAGTTGGGCGTATATTCGCCAATGCCGAATATAATTCTAGACGGCTCCGCCAACAGAAACGAAAGCAAAGCTTTCCAAATTAACGTTCTTGATTCTAGCGAAGGCACGTTTGCAAAATCAAAAGACAAAATAAAATTATCATATAGCTTAGAAAAAATTGAATTATCGCCGAATACATTAAACGCGCCAAAACAAACCAATAATGTCGGAAGGCCAATAACCAAGATAGAGCAGATTATTGTTTTTATAGGACGTCTCTTTATAGTCAAAATAAACCTATAAAGCAAGAAAATAAGCAAAAATATGCTAGAAAGAACAATGGATGTTTTTGAAACAACAAAATAAAGCTCTACATAAAAAATAAGCATTATAAAATAATGAATGAAACAATGTCTTCTACACTGCAAAAAGCCACAAGAACAAATACCTAATAAAAGCATTGCCCCAAATGTATTCCTATTGTTATAAAAGCTTCCCACAAAATCAGATGACGTTAATAAGTCTTCTTTATTAAAGTATTTTACATACACGTCCCATTCAAAAACAAAACTCCAAGCAATTGAGAAAATAGCAACAAAAACAATTCCAAAAAATATAAAAGAGAAAGAAGAAGAACTTTTTATTAATTTTGGATAAACGGCAAAAATCATATAGGCATAATGAATTGCTAAGCAAAAAAGAAGCCCGTATCTTATTTTTTGAAAAATATCTAAACCAAAAACAAAAGAAATTATATTATTTTCGCTTGTTTGCATTGAAATAGAAGCGTTAGAAGGAAAAGTTAAAATGCCAATGCAATTACCTAGAAGGCAAACAAAACAAACTAAAAAAGGGGCAATGTCCAATTTTATTTTTTCATATTTATGGACAAAGAAAAGCAAAGAAATGTTCGATAATACGGCAGCAACAAAAACCATATAAAATTCGAAATTGTTATTAAGGACAAAACTTTCCTCATTAAAAAAAGCAACATTTTCTAGCACATAGCAACCTAAAACTGCATTGAGCAAAATCGCAAACATATAAAGAAAACGTGGCTTTGCTTGCAATAAATAAGAGACTTCCTTTTTTATATTGATTTTTTGCATAAAGAAAACTAAAACTAATCAAAGAAAAGTAATATCAAAGTAGATGAAGAAAACAATTAATAGACGATAACAGTTCCATCCTCTTTTACTTCAATTTGACCCCCTGTCTTTATCGAATTTAAAAAATCATCGCCTAAATTATCAATGGCAATAAGCGGCACATTATTCCAAACTCGAGAAAGTATAATGCCGCTGGCGGCAAGAGGATCAATAGAAGAGGCAAATAGCCAAGCGGTTGGGGCAATTCCCCTACTAGCAACAGTTTGAATAACCATGCCTCCCGTAGTCGAACCAATTGTCATGGGCAAGCACAAAGCCTTGCCGGTGATATTGACCCCAAATAATTCTTTATTATTTTGATCGGAAACAATTACTTTTTTGCAATTAGAATTCAAAGCGCTTTTTTGAAAGGAAGCAAGCGTATTGAATCCTTGATGAGTAACAACGGCTTCCCCTTTATAAGTTCCACCAAAAATAACTCTACCAGTAAATGTTTTCATTATTATTTGTCCTCCTTTTTATTGGATAAGATTGAAACTACTTCCTCATCTTTATAATACCTAGAGAAAGTATAGGTACGTAATTTATTGGAATTGGTCATCAATCTTTTGGCGCCGCATAAGGGGTTATCCGCATACATTAAAGGACAAATGCAACTAACATGGGCACCCATGGATGTTAATGTTTTATATTGAGGCAGTTTCTTAAATTCTTCTCTAACGCCTGGAGAGGTAGTAAAGACAGTATCGATATATAATTTTTTCCTATTGGTTTCTTTTAAGGCCTTTTCTAAAGTATTGGTCCAATCGATCAATTGTTTTAAAGTCAAATGCGGACAGCCAATGAAGCAGCGATATGCTTTTTTGTTTTTCTTTTTCCACATGATTGGATAGGATTTATAAACCCTTTCCATCTCATCATCATCGATTATATATTCCTTATACCCCTCTTTAAGAAGCGATGCGCCTTGTTCTTTTGCTTCTGGGGTGATGTTTTCAATATGATATAATCCAACTGCCCCATTAGAAGCCGAAGCGGCGCCAAAATCCTTTAGATAAGAAATGGTGTCTTCATCTGGCAAGTCCTTTAAATATTTATCTAGTCCAACTACATAAGGGACTTGATCCATGACCTTCATGCCAATGGCCGAACCTAAGATTTGGGCTTCTGGTTTCTTAGTTGTTTTAATAATTATTTTCCAAGTGGCTTTTCTTCCTTCTTCAGTGAGGAATCCAAATTCAGGGGCTTTTCCTAAAATCGTGCCAAATAATTCCAAAACACCGGAATTCCTATTGCATTTGGCACCTAAAACCGAGTTTGCATAGACAACCGCACTACTTTCAGCCCAGGAAATAACATCGCCTTTTTTAGGCGTATTGCCCATTTCTTTTAAATAACAAGTGCAAGAAAAAGCATCCTTATTTGATAAGCCAACTTTACTTAATTGCTCTTCATATTGTTTTTGTTTGCCATAAATTATTTTTTTAAAGACAAATTTTTCTAGTAAATTGGCCGAACATTGGTCAAATTCCATTGGCCTAGGATCGGCAGTAAAACCATTAGGCGCTTTTAGCCCTGCTTGAATTAGCTCATCCATTAAAGGATAAATCGGTTTAAGCATCGAAATGCCAAAGCTCGTAACCAAATGACCTTGCTTATGGGTTAAGGGAACTAAACGCTTAGCTCCAAAAATATCCCCATAGCGAACAAGGCATTCCATCATTTTCCTTTTTGTTTCGCCTTCTTTTCCTTGAAGAATATTTTTTTCTTCATCGGTAAGTATCATTTTCGGTTCGTACATGATTTAATCCTTTCTTTTTATTTAAGCAAACAATTCGCCGTCGCTTCATTGGTGGCGAATGGAATATCATAAACTGCGGCAATTCTCATCAATGCCTTTACATCTGGATCGTGTGGTTGGGCTTGAAGGGGGTCCCAAAAGAATACAACGAAATCTACTTGTCCAGTCGCGATTAATGCCCCTATTTCTTGATCTCCACCCATTGGGCCAGACAAATATCCTTTAACCGAAAGACCTGTTTTTTCGCTTATTAACGAGGCTGTATGTCCGGTTCCAATTAAATCAAATTGCTTTAATTTATCTAAATTAATCAAAGACCAAGCTACTATATCAGCCTTTTTATTATCATGGGCTATTAAAGCCATTACTTTTTTCTTTTCCATACAATTAAGTATAAAGCAAAAAGAGAAATAACACCTATATATATTTAAATCAAAACAAAGTTTTATCATTTAAAAAACAAATAAAATAACTCCTATCCAAGTTGGCTAGTAACGTCGATAAAACATTATTAAAAACATTATCAATTTGTTTTAAAATATTTTTGTATGAAAAAATTATTAAAAATTTTTGTCGCTTTATTGCCGTTTTTATCTTTATCGATTTCTTTTAATTCAAACGAAAACGAATTCATTAGATTTGAACCTATTGCCAAAAAGGCAACTACTGTTGACGATTATTTTTCCGATATTGATGCTTTTTCTTTATCTAGGGAGCAATTGTTTAATAAATTGCAAAGCAAAGTATGGGATGGATGGAAAAGACAATCTTATGACGCTTTAGATAGCGCTTTTATTGAGACGGATTTTGTCAATGGTTATTTAGTCGACATCTATTCCAATACATCTAGATTAACGCCATCGTCAACCGGAAATTATAAAAATGAAGGGGATACATGGAATAAAGAACATCTAATACCGAAATCCTGGTGGGGTGGTAGTAAAGGCGGTCCAAACGGCGAAGGTGGCGACATGTTTAATATGTATCCCACCGATGGAAAAATAAATGGGATGAGAAGCAATTATGTTTTAGGGGAAACTTCAAATCCAACAAACACTTCCAACAATGGGTATTCTAAATTAGGGCCTTCCTCTTTCTCTGGTTACGATGGAATTGTATTTGAACCAAACGATGAATGGAAAGGCAATATAGCAAGAAGCTATTTCTATTTTGCCTTAAAATATGTTACGTATACGAATTCTTCTTACACGGAAGGGAACGGAAAAGACGTTTTTAATAAAACCGGGACCTATGGACTTACGGATTATTCGACTAGCCTTTTCCTAAAATGGAATAAACATTTGGAAAAAAGCCAATATGAAAAGGAAAGATGCGAAAGAGTTTATAAAATCCAAAATAACAGAAACCCATTTATTTATCACCCTGAATGGGCCGATTATATTTGGGGGAACATACCTTTAACTAAAATTGAGCCTACCTCTTTATCGATTTCTCCATCTTCATTAAGATTAAAGCAAGGGAATAGTCACCAATTAGTCTGCACGGTTACTCCATCTAATGCGAGTAATTCAATTATTTGGACAAGTTTAAATAATGATATTGCAACGGTTTCAAATAATGGGCTAGTCGAAGCTAAATCAATTGGGAAAACCAATATAAAAGCAACCAGTACCTTAAATGCATCAATTAACGCTTCTATAGAGATAGAAGTCCATAACGATAAAATAAAAATAGAAGGGATTTCTTTGCCTGATTCAATTGATTTAAAAATAGGCCAAAGTAAAAATATTGACGTCTCTTATATACCGTTAGATACCGAGGAAAAAGGATACACGTTATCAATAAATGACGATTCAATTGCCCAAGTAATTTCAAATAATACCTTGTTAGGACTAAAAGAAGGAATTGCAACTTTAACCGCCACTTCTTCAATAAACACTTCAATTAAAGCTAGCACAACTATAATAGTCCAAGAACAAAAAGGATTTAACTTAGCCAAGCAAACATCCGATCTAGAAGATGGCGACTCCTTGATAATAGCCTATCCGGAGAAAAACGTAGCCGCTGGTTCGTTTAAAGATAAATATTTGCAAAGTGTCTCCGCTTCTTTCTCGTCTAATAAAGAAAAAATAGAGGCCCCTTCTAACGAGATTGAAATTTTTACTTTAGAAAAAAATACCAATTCTTTTTCCTTTATTAATAATGCTAAGCAAAAATTGGGGGCCTCTTCTTCTAAAGCGCTTCAGCTAAATAACGGGGAAACAAGTTGGACAATCCAAATCAATGAAGGCAAAGCCATAATTAAACCTCTTTCTGTATCCCAACCACTTTTATACAATATAAAATCGCCTAGATTTAAAACATACAGTAAGGCAGACGATAGCCTTGTTTATCCTTCTATTTATGTTAGCAAGTCAACTTCAAATTTAGATAAAACAAATGCCTTGCTTTATGTATCCGCATTTTTAAAGAAAACAGGACAAGAATGTTTATTAATGAATGTTACTTTAAATACTTGGAACGATTTAAAAAGCGAATATGAATCATTAAGCGAAGAAACAAAGTCTTATATAAAAACAAATTATTCTAGTGAAGAATTAAGCGAATTTAGGCAACGTTACGAATTAATAATAAATAAATATGGTTATGGAGATTTTATTTTTGATATAACGCCTACTAGTATTGTCTATTCTAAAAACAAAAATAGCGGCAATTTATTGCCCATAACAATATTGACTTCCATAGCTTCCATATGCCTAATTTCTATTACTATCATAATAATTAAAAAAAGAAAAAAGAATTAATGAAAAATTAATGAAAATAAGTGAAAACTATTGTTTGTAAACAAAAAATAATAAAAATTTTGAAAAAGAAAAATGCCCATTTATTGGGCTTTTTTTATGAAAGCGTTTTCAGTAAGCGTTTACAGAAACCGTTTACATTTTCAAAACCCTTGAACTAAGAAAAAAGCCGATTATATTAATGTTGCTTTAAGAAATTAAGGCAAATAGAAAAACAATTAGGAGGATAAAAAAATGAGTGAAATGGCTTATACTGAAAAACTAAGAGAAATCGCAAACAAAGGACCTTTGTTTGAAGACGAAGAAGAAGAAAATAAAAACAACGACAATAGCGAGAAATTAAATTTCGTTAACGCCGGAATGGCTTCATATATATTATAATAACTTACTTCATTCTCTTATCCTCCCTGATATAAAAATCAGGGATTTTTTTATTTAAAAAAAGATTTTTAAATCTTTCTTAGCTAAAGAAAATTCCAAATATATAGATCCATAATTTTAATAATGAACATAAAAATATATAATAATAAAGAAGAAAGCCATGAGTAGGCTAGATGCGTAAAGTGCTATTGGATGGGAGGTTGCCAATAGACGAAGAGAATAACTCGCGGTATCTAGTCGCAGCCGCATGGGCTAATACTTTCTTTATATGCCTCCCAGAAGGGATAACCTATGGGAAAATTGACAATTAGGCGCATCGTTAACGATGGAATGCTTGCTGGGGTCTATGTTGTTTTAACTTTTCTTTCCTTTAATGTTGGAAATTTAAAAATTGGGCTAAGTTCCTTAGCCATTGTATTGACATCATTGCTATATGGCCCACTTGATGGAGCCATTGTTGGTTTATTAGGAGCCACGTTAAACCAATTTAGGACATATGGCTTTACTTTAACTACCCCTATTTGGATAATCGCCCCCGCCTTAAGAGGCTTAATAATTGGCATATTTGCCTTTTTATATAAAAGAAAAGAAAAAGATCTAATCGATAATACATTAATTTATTTCTTAGTCTTGATACTTGCTTCTTTTGTTACTACTTTAGCAAACACATTGGCCTTATATCTAGATGCATTAATAATTGGATATAGTTATACTTTCCTTATTCTAGAATTGCTATCTAGAATAGGACTGGGATTTTTCACTTGCTTAATAGTAGGTTTATGTTGCTTGCCTCTATATAAAGCCTTGAAATCAATAACAAAATAATAACAAGGATAAAAAATGAAAATAATTAGCTTTAACGTTAATGGAATTCGTGCCATTTTAAAAAAAGGATTAGAAGAAACCTTAAACAAACTTGATGCCGACATTATTTTTTTACAAGAAACGAAGCTTTCTAATCTAGATTTTGGCCAAGATGAACAATTTTTAAATACAAAATACAAAGGCCACTTTACTATATCTAAAGAAAGGAAAGGATATTCTGGCGTGGCGTTTTTAACAAAGCAAGAACCTTTATCAATCCATTATGGGCTAACTAATAACGAATATGATAACGAAGGAAGAGTCATTACTTTAGAATATCCTTCATTTTATCTAGTCGGAGCCTATGTCCCTAATTCAGGAGAAGAATTGATAAGGCTTCCATTTAGAGAAAAATTTGAAGAAGAAATGGCAAAATACCTAACTACATTAGATAAAACCAAGCCCCTTATTTATTGCGGGGATTTAAATGTTGCCCATGAAGAAATAGATATAAAAAACCCAAAGGCAAATGAACATAATGCCGGGTTTACAAAGGAGGAAAGAAGATGGTTCTCTTCTTTGCTAAGCAAAGGGTTCATCGATACTTTTAGATATTTCCATAAAGAGGAAATAAAATATTCCTGGTGGAGTTACCGCTTTAAAGCAAGAGAAAGAAACGCCGGATGGAGAATCGATTATTTTCTAGTTTCTTCTAGATTTATAGATAAGGTTGAAGATAGTTTAATCTTAACTGATGTTTTAGGCTCAGACCATTGTCCCATCGAATTAGTTTTAAAAGATTAAAGAACATAAAAATAAATAGAAAAGAACATTAAAATCGCCCCAAAAAGGACAAAGAAATGGAAAACGGTGTGAAACCATAGGTTTTTCTTTCCGCCTAGTCCGTATAAGATTGCACCGAACCAATAGGAAACTCCGCCAAAAGCTAACAGCAACACCCCTTCAAGGCAAAGCGATAATGATAATGGATAAAAAGCAAGGCAAATAGTTGATCCCAATACGACATATAAAGTAATGGAAAGCACATTGAACTTCTTCATATTAATAGAATTTAATGTGATACCCGTAATACACCCTGCCCAAACAATTCCTAAAATTACATAGCCCCAAGGAAAAGAAGAATTAGGAATCTTGCTTAGACTAATTAAGCAATAAGGAACATAAGTACACATAATTGCCACATAGACAAAATCATGATCTAAAACCCTAAGTACTTGCTTGCCCTTGTTTTTAGCTAAACTATGGTAAAGGCAAGACATTAAAAACATCAAGAAAACGCCAAAAACAAAAATAGAGCAGCTGAAAATGCCAACCCAATTAGATTCATAGCAAGCCTTTTCAATTAAAAACCCACCCCCAACGGCTATAAATATAGCCCCTAATCCATGCGAAATGGAATTCCATAATTCTTGGGCTAAGGTATATTGAGGAAGTTTAAATTTAGTTGCTTTCATGCCTTTAATGATAATAACCTAGTAACAAATGTCAAGACATCTAGTTTAATTTACTAGATAATAACGATATGAAAGCTTTTAATTCTTTGGAAAGGCATTTTTTATATACGTCCCTATGATTTTAATTTTAAATAACAAACAATATGTCTTTTTATATTTTTTCCAACGCCGATTTCCTTATTATTTAAATGATCAATCAAACAATAAGAGTTTTCCAAAAGCTTACTAAAATTATACTTTGTATAACTAGTTCCATCTTCATTTTGCTTAATATAAACAATGCTATCGTTATCTAACCTTGAATTAGCCTTAATTTCCATATAACCATAAAAAGAGGCGCTAGTAACATCTATGTCAATAAAGCCATCGGTTTTAGAAAAAATGGTTCCTTCTTTATAAATATAAATCAAATACGAATCTATTACATGAGGAGATAAGGCAATCGATATATTGCTAATGCTTCCATCTTCTTGACTAAAATCAACCTTAATGGCGATACTATAATAATTCCCATGATTAGTCTTGGTATTGAAAAAGTATCCATTTGTAGAGGAAGGGTATCCACAAGGCAAATTTTCTTTATTCAAAAAATCCGAAGCGGTAACATCGCTAGAAAAAACGGTTCCGTTATTATCGCTATCATCAATCGTATAGAAGGTTTTCCCTTCTTCTTTTTTTAGGTAAGTCAAGAAGTTCGAATTTAATTTTCCTATCTTAAAAGAAGAAATATCATTACTAGAAGTTAAAACACCAAAAACGTTGCGTTTGACCGAATAATTTCCAAAGCTCATGAAAGAAGGGTTTAAAGCTCCATCTATATAGACGTTATCAACCATATAGATGTTCCAAAGACCGCTTAAAGAAGAATCGGTAACATCTAAATTTTTAAAGCAGCTATGGAATTCGGCACCAGAAGAAAAAGAAAACGGATTATTCGCGCCAATCAAAGCAAAATCATAAATTTTTTCTACCTTTACATAAGCAGAGAAAGAATTCCCGTCAGAAAATGAGGTTATTTGGCCAGAATATGAATTATTGTCAGGATCTTGATAATAAACCAAAGGTCTAGAAGACCTATTTATGGAAGAAAAATCCAAACTTCTATTATAAGAATTATAGCTTCTATTTAAAACATAGACATAAATATTATAAGTGCCTTCGCCTTTAATCTCGGCATTGCTAGTAGCTTTCCCAGAAAGCAAGGCTTTGCAATTTCCAACATTGGTCTTGGAATTTTTTCCATCATAAAAATTCCACCAAGTCCCCGACCATCCCCAGCTATAAGAAGAATAAACAGAAACTCCGAAATCTAAGTAATAGACATCATTTTTGCCGATAGTCAAATTGTTATAGAAATAATAACTAGAATTATCTTCCCCTTTTTGGGAAAAATATAGTTCGCTTTCAAAAATGGTATCCGTCCCGCTTTTAGTACTTATGGTTACGGCTTTTTCATTATGAAGCCTGACCGCTGTTTCTTGTTTGGAGGCATTATAGTTTTTTCCAGATGTATAAATAGGATAGACAAAAATAACCTTATCAGCGCTAGGGGAACCGTTTATATCTTGTACATCGATTTTTCCTAAATCATCAAAGGCACTGATGTAGTTATAATTGCCCTGGGTTGCAAAACCATAATTTATGGCGGAATTAATATCGGCAGTCCAACCAGTGAATAAAATTGGGTAGCCATACTTATCTTTGGAAGTGGTCGTTGGTTCACCTATACCGTTAAATTGCTCAATCGAAATAGAAGTATCGACCATTGTTAATTTTTTATAGCCGAATTTATTTTTGGCAATGCCTACTTGACTATCGCCCAAATCCTCCCAGTATCCACTTTCTTCGCCTATGGAAGAGGAATGCTCTTCCAATAAAGAATCAAGGGTTTCTTCAGAAAAAGAAGAAGAAGAAAAAATCCAACTAGCCATATCTTTTTGGGCAAAGAAATAGACAGTATAGATGTTTTCGTCGAGCATATAATTTGGCTTTACATCATCAATAATGCCGTTTTGTTCAACATGAACCTCATTTTCTGCTTGTCCGAAATTATAAATGCAATAGGCTTCCTTTATGATAGATAAAGGGAATAAAAACAAAGCGATTAAAGCAAAATAAAACTTCCTTTTCATATCGAATTACCCCCTATAAAAGTAGGAATAAAAGAGAATGAATACGTAAGATAGGGAGAAGTAATGTGATTTATTTTGCTAGAGAGAGTTTTAAAATCATCATAGCTAGTAGGATTCATGCCGCTTTTATAAGTAATAGAAACATTCAAGCTGGATTTCACTACGTCTTCTAAATCCTTTTTCAAAACCGGACCTGACCCGTACCAATATCCTTTAATGGAGGAAGAAGTTGTAGAAAATGGATAGTCAAACTGAAAATAATCTTCCAATTCTTCGTTAATTTTTATTTCATAGACAAAAGAATAGGAAAAAGAGGAAAAATCATAACTATTTTCTTCCAAGTTAGAAGAAAAAGTGAATTCCAATTCAATAAATTCGGCCATTTCAATATCGTTTTGGGCAATCAATAAAGATGGTTTTGTTTCTTCTTTCCCCTCATCATCGAAAAAAGAGACTTTCAAATGTCCAAATTCACTAGGATATTTCTTATTTATTTCAACCGTATTGTTATTAGTTATTTGCTTTTCTTTTTCTGCAAAATAAAACAAAGAGAAACCCGTGCCAAAACTAGCAACCACTACCCCAATTAGAAGAAAAGAAGAAAGCAATGAGTATTTCCTAATCATTTTCCTTCCCTTCATTTGCATATAAAAACAACATGGCTTGGCTACTATCTTTATAAGCTATTTCTTTTTTCAAAAGCAAAGAGTAGGCAACGTTTTCACTTCCAATAAAATTAATTGAGGAAGTTTCATCCAATAAATACGCCTCTTGCTTATTAAAAACGAATTTTTCAACATACCCTTCAATATTAAAGGCATTTTTGCTGGCCTTGCTTAAAACAATTTCATAATTGGTTAAGGGGATATCTAAACCTTCTATCTTTACTTTCCCCTTATTCAAAAAGGAAGAATAAGAATACTCATGTTCGTCAATCTTGTTGAAAACCAAACTTTTGAAATTTGAATTAATCTTTTTAATATAATCGCTAAAAAGCAATAAATATCGTTTATCATGTTCTATTTCTAGTTTTGAGTTTAAGGAAGAATAAATTAATAGAAGCAAAAAAGTAGTTGTAATCGTAATAATGCCTATGGAAGAACGTAAATAAACAATTAGATACCCTAAGAATTCATTTTTATAACCACTAAATCTACCAATAATCCTATCAAAGGGGATTTCTTTTTCTAAAAGCAATGAAGAGGAATTGGAATCACCCCTAAATGTATATAAAGTCTCTCCATCCTTTTCCTTTATCTCAATTAGTCTATGGACAATGGTAATATCTTTTTTTGTTTCGAAATCATACATTTTAAAAGCATAAACATCATAAAGTGTCATTTGCTCTTGGCTAATCTTTTCAATAGAGACAAACGAATAATGGTTAATTCTATGTTCGTCTTTGTCTAAATTGTTTTCTTTCAAATATATATTATTTGGCGAAACCGTTTCCATCGATGAAGTTTCAATTATCATCATCGCCTTATCAAAAACAAAAATATGTTCGTTAGAAAAAACAGGACGTAATCCGAAGCATACTAAAACAATAAGAAATCCATAAAGAGCGGAAACGATGATATCATAAATCAAAAAAGAACTTTTCGTTCCTTTTTCTTTGCGTTTAATAAAATCGGAAATAGACCTATTTTTCTTCTTTTTGATTATCTTCGGATAATCCTTTTCTATTTCCTTTTTTATTTCTTCATCTTCAAGACCATTAGAAAAAAGTTTCTTTTTTGATTTAAAATAGCAAAAAGAAAGAAAGAGGAAAGCAAAACCGAAACATAATATTACAGCAAGACAAACTATATATATCTCAGTCGCGATTCCAAGTAGAATCATTAAGCTTTCCTCCCCAAATTTAAAATAATTACTTAACTAAAGTTGCTGTGGTTTCAAAAGTTATCGCATTGCCAGTAATGCCACTAACTTCCGTTTTCATAGCCTTATATTCTTCTTCGTTTAAAGGTTCGGCTGAAGTAAAGGTAGTTCTAGTAGCATGGCCAGTCACTGAATCATATTGATTGGTATAAGTAGCATACTTAAAAGTAACAAAAGTAGATAAATCTAACGATTGATTAGACCAGGTATAAGTAAAGGTAGTACCAGTTCCTTCCATACTTTCCTCAGTAGTATCAACAGTTACGTATTTAGCTAATGTTTCGTTTAAAGTGATTTTTGTCTTAATCTCTACTCTAACTTCATCAGCCCCAAAAGTACCATTATCAACTCCATCGGTTGGGCTAGTATAAGAAATGGTTTTATTCCCTTCATTATTAAGAGCAAAAGTCAAACCGGTGGCTTCGATAGAAGAAATATCATCAGTGACATTATTCATGGCAGCCTTTCTGCCATCGCTAGTTTGATCAAAAACTAATTTTCCGTCGCTTCCACCGCTTAAAGAGCCAATCTTTAAAAGATTTTTGACTTCCACGGATAAAGTATTTGTTGATTCGACTTGATTATTTCCAAAATACCAAACGGAAAATCCAGATCCGACAAGCGCTATCGCAGCAGCTGAAGGAACTATAACCGATACTAAAAACTTTTTCATTTTACATTTTATCCTCCATTTTTAGCCTGACATTGTAACCCCCCCCCCGCGAAAATTGCAAGAAAAACTTCATTTTCATTCTTTTAAAAGAAAAATATTGCTTTTTTGTAACGATAAATTTTTGCAACTTAATATACATTTTTTCTGAAAAAATAAATCAAAAAAATCTAATGTTTTTGTAGAAATATTGAAAGATACTTCTTAATAATATCTAAATTAACAAAGATTTATAAAAAATCAAAATCAGTAGATAAAAAGCTTCTTGCTTAATGAAAACAACATTAAAAATAACAAAACAGTAATTTCCCCTAGCAAACTATTTTGAAACAAAAAGATTAGATTTTTTTACCCAAGAAAACTGTTTTTAAAGTTCTTCTTCCCTATATGCCTTAAAAAATCTAATTTACTTTAATCCTTTCCTAACAAAAATTCCTTTTACTTGCATATCTAGGTTAAAAGACAAACTTAAAGACACCTAATTCCTTGCATGTATCCTTCTTTATATAGAGTTAAAATCCTAATTACAAAGTCAGCTTTAAAAATCTTCTAAATATTTGTAGCAAAGCACGTTCGAACCTTCTGATTGATTATTCGAAAATATGCCCAAGAAGTCGATTGTATAAATCTATTACGCTTACGTTTTTATTTTACGTAAAAAAATCGACGCTTCCGCATCGATTGATTTTCAATGGTGGCCCAAGGTGGAGTTGAACCGCCGACACAGGGATTTTCAGTCCCTTGCTCTACCAGCTGAGCTATCGGGCCACAAACTTTGGCGGACCATACGAGATTCGAACTCGTGGTCTCTTCCGTGACAGGGAAGCATGTTAGACCGCTACACCAATGGTCCAGGTCGCCTAAGTGCCTAGTTATTATGGGAAAAACTCTAGATAAAATCAAGATAAATTTTAATTATTTGTTCTTTTTCCTATAAAAAAACATTAAAAAGAAGAAAAATAGCCATAATTAAAGGGAAAAAAGAGGATAAATTTGACTAATTAGTTAGAAAAGAGTTAACTATTCATTAGTTTTTATTTTGTAAATAAAATGAAGCCTTAAAGGTTATAAGTATGGACGAAAAAAATAACAATATAAAAGAAGAAGAAATTAATGAAGAATTGGCAAAGATAGAAAACCCAAAGTCAAAAAAGAACAAAAAGAAAATGATTTCTTCCATTATCTTTTTTGTCATGATAACAGCTGTCTTGCTTTCTATTTTATTTTCTTTAGGCGATTTGACGAATATGTTTAACACATTTTCAAACATTTCGCATGGTTCCAATTATAAATGGCTGATATATGCCATTATTTCTGCTGTCGCATTTTTTATTCTTTATCCTGTCCCTTTGCTTATACTTGCAAAATTTTTTGATAAGAATACATCTGCTTCAGATGCATTATTAATTGGGGCAGGCGAACATTTTTATAATGGGGTAACCCCCTTTGCAGCCGGTGGACAGCCTATCCAAATTTATAATTTTGCTAGAAAAGGGATGAAAAGCGGCACGGCAACCGGATTAGTTTTAACAAATTTCATTATTTATTTATTTGTATTAAACCTATATGAGGTCGTAGCTTTATTCTTTTATAAAGATTTTAGCAATGCCATAATGCAATATTCAATATCCTTAACCCCTATCGATCCAAATATAACAGAAGCAGCTAGAGAAGCCGCGATAAATGCAAAATATTGGACTTTCACTTCCCTTGCGATTATGGGCTATGTATTTAATTTAGGCTTTTTGGTCTTTGTTAGTTGCCTTGGCCTAAACAAAGGTCTGGCAAACTTATTAATTAAGGGAGCAAAATGGCTTTGCAAAACCAAATGGATAAATAAATTCTTAGGACCAAAAATACCGGATTTTGAAAAGTATTGCGAAAATGTGCAACAAACAACAAAAGAACTTCTAGTCCATAGAAAAGCAGTTTTCTTCGCTACAATCATTAAATTGGCCGTTTATGGGATTTATTTTTTCCTCACCTTCTTTATTATCCGTTCAGTCATGGTAGGAGATAACGTGATTGGCTGGGATAAATTTTTAGAAACAGGTTTTGCCACCGCTTTTGCCTCAGGTGCCGTTTGTTGGGTGCCCACCCCTGGAGGAACGGGCGGCATAGAAATGGCTTTTGCAATAGTGTCTAGGGCAGTTACAGGCCAAGCCAATATCGATTACGTTGCCATTTCTTTGATTTGGCGTTTATTGACTTTCTATTTAATCTTAATATTGTCTTTGGTTTCAGTAATAATTTTAGAAGTATCATATAGAAGAAAGTTAGAAAAAGAAGAAATATCTAGAAATTAATAATTTTAATAAAATAGCTTTGATAAATAAAAACGCGCCTAGATTAACTAGACACGCTTAATTAAATTGGTTTTGGTTATTTATTATTTGGCGTATTTCTTTTTATGGAAGCCCATTTTACTTTCTTTTGGCTCGTGCCTTTAGAAACAGAACCTCCATAAGCCATCATGGCAAATGCCCCTAACCAAATGCCTTTTTTAGCTTCCTTATACCAATTTTTGCCCAATATTTTTCTATCTAGATAAACCCCAAGCCAAGATTGATAAGTCCAAAGGATATAGAAGGCAATTAAGGCTATCCCTGCCCCAATTAAAGTCCAAATAATCGTTAAAAAAGCCGTCCCATTTAATCCAGGGGTAAACATAAAATCAAAAATCTGAATGCCACCTGCTTCTAACCCTAAACTAATAAAATAAAAGGCAAAATAGATAGGAAAGCTAATGGAAAGAAGCAAAGGGATGGGAACAAAGGAAAGCTGAGCCCACATGTCTAGATAAGTTAGTTTTCCAGTTTTAAAAAATAAGCCCAGTAATTTCTTTGCCTCGCCAAAATAAAGTTTATTAAGACCATTGGCCATTCTAGCATTTCTATTGGCCGAATCGACTCTGCTTGAAGGCTGATCTTCATAGACAACGGCTTCGGGGATATAGTTAATGTGTCGTTTTTCAATCATTCTTTTAACGGCAAATTCGGCATCGTCTATAGTTCCTAAGGCATCCCAGCCACCTATTTCTTTTAATGTAGAGGTAGCAACCATCATGCCAGCCCCCGAAATCATGGAATTCCAATTCATTCTCTCTCTAAAATTACAAGCTAGCCTAGAGTCTCTAGCATAATAACAGCTAGATACACTGCTCCAAAGGTTTTGACCCATGTTGGAGGGAGCTTCATGGGCCCTAGCTATGGTAACGCCTTCTAAAATGGCGTCGTTCATCCTAGATAAAAACTCTTTGCAAGGCAAATTATCCGCGTCGAATTTGATGACTGCATCATAATTTTTACCTGATTCTAAAACTTTTTCTATCAATAGTTTTATTGGATAGGCCGCCCTTTTTTTATCGGGGTCATCGCAATGCCTTTCATAGACAATGGCTCCAGCTTTTTTAGCTAAGGCAAATGTATTGTCGCTACAATTATCCGCGCAGACATAGACATCATATAAATCTTTTGGATAATCAATATTGTTAAGCAAATTCTTAACGGAGTTTTCTATAACGCTTTCTTCGTTATGAGCAGGGATAATAATGGCAAATTTGGTTTTCGGGTCATGCCTTTTGAATTTCTTTTCCTTTAAAGGGGCAAAAAGAATGAAAAGAAATTGAAATGAAAGCAAAAAGAAAAGAAAAAGTAAAATCAATCCAAATATGCTTGTGATCACTATAAAGGCAATGTCCATAAATATCTCCATAAAAATAGACCCTCGTTAATAGCGAGGGCCAAATATATAAACAATTAATAATTAGTCGCGTTTAATTCAAAAAAGGCTTTTGGATGCTTGCAAACCGGGCAAACTTCCGGGGCAAATTTTCCAATGACGATGTGACCGCAATTCCTACATTTCCAAACAGAGACATCCTTAGAAACAAAAACAACGCCAGTTTTAACATTATCCAATAATTTTTTATAACGTTGTTCGTGGTTTTTTTCAATCTCGGCTACCATTCTAAATTTGGCAGCAATCTCTTTAAAACCTTCTTCTTCGGCGATTTTAGCAAAGGAGGGATACATTTCACTCCATTCATAATTTTCTCCACCGGCAGCCGCTTTTAAATTCTCTTCGGTAGATTTTATTTCGCCACCTTCTAAATATTTAAACCAAAGTTTGGCGTGTTCTTTTTCATTGTCAGCCGTTTCTAAAAACAAGGCGGCAATTTGTTCATATCCTTCCTTTTTGGCTTTGGAGGCAAAATAGGTATATTTATTCCTTGCCTGAGATTCACCAGCAAAAGCTTCTTGCAAACATTTTTCGGTTTTAGATCCTTTTAATTCCATAAATTCAATCCTTTCAGCTGCTTTAATTATAGATTATTTAAATTGGTTTTAAATAAAGATGCTTATTTATTCCTTATCTTTTTTTCTTTTAACGTAGGCAATATATTCGACATTTTCTTCGCTAGAAGCGCAGTCAAGCAAGAAATCATAGACTTTTTGCCTTAGCTCGGCTTTCCTTTCGGGCAAAGAAAGCTGCATATTGGGAAAATAAGGCTTAGAAACATGAACGGTCGGCAAAGGTGGTTTATTCTTAAATATCTTTCTTTGCCTATATGTTGTACACATTGCTACTACTGGCGAGCCTAGTTCGCTAGGATAAACAAAAGAAGCATCGCCAAAAGGCCTAATATGAGTCGAATAAGGCCAAATATGGGCTTCAGGGAAAATAGCTATCCCGCAATGTTGCTTAACTCTATATTTTATAGCGGAGACGAATTGATTTCTTTGAGCAGGTGTTTCGGGGGTAGGAATGCATCCTAATAATGTAACTAACCATCTAATCCCTTTAATGGATGTTGTGTCTTGATTGGTAACAATATAAGTCCTTTTTCCTCTAGAGACCAAAGTTTGGGCGATTAAGGCATCCTTAACGGAAGTATGGTTGCCATAAAAGAAGCAAGAACAATTCATAATGCCCTTAATTCGTTTGTTCCCCTTTACTTTATAATGAAAGACAAATTTCATCACAAAAAACAAAATAGGCAAAGCAATTAAGTAATAAAAAAACCAAGCAAAAGCCCTATAGAAGATATTCTTATTGACGTATTTGTAATTATCCGGCAACGGTTTTTTGTTTATATTCGTGCCAGAGAATTCATCATTAAGGGCATCGTCATAATAAACTATCTTTTTAGGTTTCACTTTGTCTCCTTGTTTTTATAATCTTCAATGGTTTTTAAAAACATCTCTTCCATTTTCTCCATTGAGGTTTCGAAATCAAACTTCTTAGCAAAGCCTAAATAAGAATCAGCACATTCTTTTCTTTCTTTTTCGTGTTCAAGCCAATAATCGATTCTACTAGCCAAGTCTTTTGAATCACCATGCTTGAAAACATTTTTTTCACTTAAGGCAAAAGAAGAGACGGAAGAGAGCTTAGAATCGGTTAAAATAGGACAAATGCCAACCGAAATGGCTTCTAAACAAGAAACTGGTTCGATATCGACTCTTCCAACATGGCAATATAAATCGGCCATATTTAGGATTTTTACCATTTCTTCTCTGCTATGGAAACCTAATACAGGTGGCCTAAAACAATATTTTTCGCCCCATTTCTTCATTTTGTTTTCAAGCGGCCCTGCGCCAGGAAGAATCAAAACTATTTGTTTTCTATATTTAGAATACTTCATGGCCTTAATAAGGACTTTATGGACTTTCTCTTTAGAATATCTTGCTGTATAAACAATAACAAATTTATCCTTTAAAGCAGCTGGTCTTGGCAGGTTTTCTCTTTTAAAAGCCCTTTGGATCCCATTAGAAATAACATATCCATTGCCATGGAAATGATTTTTCTTTTCAAACAAATCATGAATGAATTGGGACGGGTAATGAATGGCTTCGACTTTGCTAAAAAGCTTTTTGTAAAGAATATGATACAAACCGTCATTGATTGCCGTTGAATGGTCAAGAAATACATGGTTTGTAAAATTCTCGGCTTGTGTATGCAAACTAGCCGTGCAAGGAATGCCCATGGAATGAGCTAAGTCAACTACTGCAGAAGATAACTTGCCACAAAAATTAAAATGGACCAAATCAGCCCCGGTTAAGGCTTGTTTGACTATTTCCATATCCCTAGTGGTAGCAAGGACTACCCCATTCTTTTTTACATAGTCATTGAAAATGCCCCAATTAAGTGGCCTAACTACATAATAGCCCTCTTTTCCTTCTTTATCTTCGTCAGGGCAAACAATACGAACGGTATGTCCTTTTTTCTTCATTGCCCTGATAACATTCATGGTGGCGATTGTCGTTCCGTTATTTTCTTCGCCAAGCACGTCACAAACAAAAGTAATAATCATATTAAAATTTCCTAAGACTTATTTTACCTAAACACGTTTTTAGTTTCTACTAAAATAAAGCCATTAAGGCTAGTACTAACAAATATATGGGACATTAACACACATCGTTAAATGACAAAATAAACGCAACGGAATACGATTAATTCGATTACTTGGTTAA
>ERZ808246.617-NODE-617-length-28819-cov-5.468502_pt1 | contig 28819 bp, 32 predicted proteins | sample MGYA00521083_ERZ808246 | MGnify/ENA primary metagenome ERZ808246 (study PRJEB31516, sample SAMN03275577) | gut metagenome | biome: mammalia-associated habitat; material: feces | host: Papio cynocephalus | place: Kenya | collected 2012-07-07 ...
TGTTTTTAGCCGTCAGCCGTTGGCTGTTAGCTATTAGCACGCGGCTTCGCCGCGATTGTATTCCGCGTAAACGCGGAAGTTTTAAGGAAAAATGCTTCGCATTTTTGGCGGGCGGCAGGTTGCCGCCCCTACGAAGCGTAATAGAAAACTGCGTTTTATCATTTTCACATTATAATAAAACGAACCCTTGTGAACGGATATATTTTCCGTTTGCAGGGTTTTTGTTTGTTCCGCATAATACAACCCCGTGAACGGTTTTGTCCGAATACGGGGGTTGTCATTAAAATATTTTGTTGTTTACAGATTTTTTCCGGACGATAATTTAACACGCAATATAGGTTTTTCTACGCAAAAATCTACCGTTTTCCGCGCCGATTTCCCTATCGTTCACGTAGGGGCGGCAACCTGCCGCCCGCCAAAAACGCGTAAGCGTTTTTCCTATATCTTTCCGCGCTTGCGCGGAATATAATTACCTCTTACATCTTACTTTTTACTTCTTACTTCAAATTCTGCCGCCCGCCGAAACGCGTAAGCGTTTCCCTTGATTTTTCCGCACAACGTGCGGAATATAATTACTTATTCCCTCTTACTTATTACTTCAACCTCTGCCGCCCGCCAAAAACGCAAACCGTTTTTCCGTTATACACCGCGCTTGCGCGGTTACAATCGCGGCGAAGCCGCGTGCTAACAGCTACCGGCTAATAGCTAACAGCTCGCGCGGTTTTGCGCGGCTTGCCGTTTTTTCATTTTACGCCAATTCAAAAAACCGTATATGTCATTGATTAAAAACGCGGCGAAGCAGACGACGACCGAAATATACCGCGCGTCGCTTATGCTCGCAAGCACCCACAAAACAATCAGCACAACGTCGTTGGCGGCATATGCCAAGGCAAAAAACGGGCTGCGCCTGAAGGTGAGATAAACGGCAAGAAAGCTTGTTGTGACTGAAATTGTGCTCGGCACGATATTCGCGGTATTAAATGCGTCAAGAATAAAATAGAATACCGCTGTAACGGCGGCTGTTAAAAACCACATAAAAATTATCTCTTTTTTCTTCAGGCTGTTGACCTTAACCTCGCTTCTGTTTCCGTTATGCGGGTTTTTAAGCCACGAAACAAGCGCAAACGCCGCCATCGGCATTGTCATTCCGAGATACGTCAGCATTTCGCCGTAATAAGAAAACGAAAACGAAATTATTCCGTAAAGCAGGCTGAAAACTATCATCAAAAGCTGACCGAAGGGGTTGCCCTTCGCATTAAATATGAGCGACGTAACGCCCACCAACGACGCCGCAAGCGTCAGATAATTTTCGCGGTCAAAAACGCAAAACGAAGCCGTAATAAAAACGACCGACACACACCACAGCAAAAGCTCGCCTTTGGAAAAGTAACGCACAAGTTTTTTTAATTTCTTCATAAATTTTTATAACCTCCGAAAAAAATAAGCGCCCGCATACACATCTTCTGAGTAAGAGCCGTCTAATCGGCTCTTGCCGTGACCTAATGATGTGTAAACGAACGCTTTGCATTCTTTTAACTACTCGGTAGCAGTTACATATTCACTTGCAAGTTTAGTGGTATGTTACCATACGCCGCGGCGATTGTCAAGAAGCTTTGCTAATTAAAGAGCTTGCAGCCGCTTTTTTTGAAGCGCTCTATCATTTCATAGGCGCGCTCTTTTGTTATATCAAAATGGCGGCACACGCACTCAAGGCACATATATTCGACCGCGCCGCGGTTTATCATCTTTTTGTGAAAGCCTATGTCAATATCTGTAAGCTCTTTGCCGCACTCTTTGCATGTAAGGGTCATCTTTCAACGAGCCTTCCTATATAGACCTCGCACCCGTGCGCGGGGATGTTTGTCTCGTTATAATATTCGCGAACGCGCTTTGTTTCGCCCGTGAACACGTTTTTAAGCTCAACGTCAAAGCCGCAGTCGGCGCTTATTCCCACATCGTGGAAGTTGATGTCGGTAGAGGACGTGCCCTCTGTAAAGTTACCGAAGAAAATCGCGAACTCGTTATTTGAAAGCAGACGGAATATTGTGGGCGACGAAAATGTTCTCGGGTCGTTTTTGTTGCCGACAACAAACGCAGGACGCGCTTCTTCATCCTGATTAATTCTTAAAAGCTCTTTATTGGTAACAAGGTTTAAAATGTAGTCGTTCATTTTTCTTATATCGCTGCCGAGCATAAGCGGCGAAGCGAACATACACCAAAGCGAAAACTGCGTTTTGTAATCGGTGTCGTTACAGCCCTTTGAGCCGACGTGCCCCTCGCCGTACATTCCGACGGTGAGCATATCTATATCGTTAAAGCACCCGACGCCCGAATATGCAAAATTGTCAAGCTGGCTCATTGCAATATCTTTAAACGAAACAAACGAATCGTTTATATCGCCCGTTGAACGGTACATATGCGCGCCCGCAGAACGAATCCATTTGCTTACCTCGTCACTGCCCCAGTTGCATGCCGAAAACAGAATTTCTCTGCCGCAGTTTCTTAAAGCCATACCCATTTTTCTGTAAAGCGTGGGTCCGTGAGCCGTTTCTGGCTTGTAGCAGAAGTCATATTTAAGAAAATCGGCGCCGTATTCGGCAAAAGTTTTTGCGTCAAGATACTCATGGTCAAAAGAGCCGGGATAATCTGCGCACGTTCTTGTGCCGGCGCAGGAATACATACCGAATTTAAGCCCCTTTGAATGAACATAGTCGCTGACATATTTCATTCCGTGGGGGAATTTTTCTTTATCCGGGACGATTTTGCCCGTCTTGGGGTCGCGCTCTTTTTCGCTCCAGCAATCGTCGATTACAAGGTATTCGTAGCCCGCCTTTAAAAGTCCCGTTTCGACCATTTTGTCGGCGGTTTCGATGATAACATCCTCGTTGATGTTCTCGGCAAAGGTGTTCCATGTGTTAAAGCCCATGGGCGGCGTTTTTGAAAGCATTTAAAATCCTCCCGTTATTTGTTTATTTATTGTCGCTGTCCGCTTTCTGCGGAAAATTTACATATCTTTCGGCAAGCTTTAAGACTACCCCGTTATTTGAAAAGCCTTCCGAGGATTTAAGCTTGAACATATAGTTCGAGGTTTCTTTTTTAAGCTCGTCGGTTATTGTCGAAAGCCAGCCCGTATATGTCGCCGACGGGGCATATTTTGTTACGAAAAGCCCCGAAGAAGCGTCTTTTTGAGTGGTATAATAATGATTTTCTTTAGGCTCTTCGGGCGAAACGTAATACCCGACGCCCGAAAAAGTGAAGCAGACCGATTTGCCGTCGTCTGAAATAAGCACGTTTTCAAGCTCGTTTATTCCCGAAATCTCTGCCGATTTTGTTTCGATTGCGGCGTTGATTGCGGAAGCGATCGTTTTGTTTATTTCGAGCGACGCGGTAAGGTCGCCGATTTTTGAAGCGGCGGCGGAATAGTTAGCCTCATCTTTGGGCTTCACCTTGCCGTAAAACTCAATCGCTTTTTCATAGTCGTAATTTTGTTCATACATAACCGCTTTTTCAAAATTCTTGCGCGAAATGTACTCGGGAAGCTCCATAACAAGTATAAAAGCCGAAACGACAAAGGCGACAGCCGCAATAATTCCTATTATTTTTCGTGTGCTGTCTTTGGGTTTAAGCTCTTTTTCGGCATTTTTGACCGGTGTAACGTCAAAATTCTTTTCGTCCATAAAAATCCTCCTAAGGTATTGTTTTTGTCTTTGCAAACAAGAAGTCAGTTATTAAATTTCAAAAGCGTTTTGAGCTTTTTGCTTAAAAAATATGCGGCAAAAAGCTTTACGCAATCGGGAATAATATACGGCACAACGCACACAAGAAAAACGGAAGATATGCTTTTTGCGCTTGACGTGCCGAGATATACAAAATAATACCACAAAGTGCCCGCGGCATAGCAAGAAAAAAGCCCCGCAAAAAGCCCGGCTATTTCAAAAGCAGGCGTTTTCTTTTTTAAAGTAAAAAGAATATATACCGCCCCGCTTAATAAAAAGCCGAAAATATAGCCGCCGGTTGCGCCCGTAAGCGCCCCAACGCCGCCGCGAAAGTCCGAAAAAACGGGAAGCCCCGCCGCGCCGACCGCAATATACACGGCAACTGCCAGCGTGCCGTACTTTCCGCCCAAAAACGACAGCGCAAAAAACACGGCAAAGGTTTGCATTGTAAAAGAAATAACGTTAAACGGCACAGCTATCCACGAACAAATAACAATAAGCGCGGCAAAAAGCGCCGTAAGCGACAGCATTTTGAGCCTTTCGCGGTTTTTATTTTCCATAATCTCACCCACAAAAAATTTCAAGTTATTTTAACATTTGCAGATGTAGTTGTCAATATGAGCGCCCGCACGGATTTTTCGGTAAAAAAATACCGCAATGCGCATTGTCTTTTCGGACTTTGCACCGATTGCGGTTTTTTACCATAACGGTAATTATTTATTGATGTACGAAAACCCGAGCACGGCAACGCCGAGAATTACAAGAATTATACCCGTTGCGCGGTTAAGCGTTTTGGGGCTTGCCTTGTTTGCGAGTTTTGCGGCAATACGCGCAAAAATAAGCGTAAACAGAACGCAAAGAACAAACGGCAAAATTTCGGGCAATTCGCCGATAAGAAAATGCGAAACAGAGCCCGTAAGCGCCGTAAAGGTCATAATAAAAACGCTTGTGCCGACGGCTGTTTTAAGCTCGTAGCCCATAACCGATGTAAGAAGCAAAAGCATCATCATTCCGCCGCCCGCGCCGACAAATCCGCAAATAAAGCCGACGACCGCGCCGCACACCACGGATTTTATCAGTCTTGATTTGCGCGACGCCGTTTTCATATCCTCTTTTGTTGTCATAACGGGCTTTACAATAAATTTAATTCCCAACAAAAGCGTCATAAACACCGAAAAGTTTCCCATAGCAGAAGGCTCGACAAGGCTTGAAACATAACTGCCGACGACGGTGAACACAAGAACGCTTGCCATCATAACAAGCCCGTTTTTAATATCGAGATTTTTGTTTTTGCCGTAGGTGTAGGCAGAAACCGCGCTTGCGAGAACATCCGACGCGAGCGCTATGCCGACGGCGGTATACGGCTCTATTCCGAGAAACGTTACAAGCATGGGCGTTATTACCGCGGCGGCGCTCATGCCGGCAAAGCCCGTGCCGAGCCCCGCGCCGAGGCCCGCAAAGAGGCACACAACAACCGTTATAACAGTACTCATTTAATTTCACCGTTCTTTCCTTTGATATTTTCCGCTATTTTTTCACGCAGGCGCAAAAACTCGGCTCTGTCGTTTTCGGTAAAGCCCGAAAACAGCGTTTCATAAAATTCCTTTTGCACGTCTTTTCCGTAATCGACAATGCGCTCCGCCTTTTTTGTCACGGTTAAGTGAACGCTTTTTCTGTTGCCGTTTGCATATGTGCCGACAATAAGCCCGTTGTCGCAAAGCGAACGCACCGAAAGCGACACCTGCGACTTGGGGATATGGCGTATTCGCGAAATGTCGGCGGCTGTGTCAAGCGCGGGATTATTCGCAAGAAACATCAGCACGTCAACTTCGGCCGAAGAAAGCGAAAACCTGTTCATAATACGTTTTCTGTATTTTGAATACTCAGACTCAACAGAAACCAAAAACTCCCAAAATCCGTTGGATTGCATTTTTTACGCCTCCAAAAAGTTCAAAATGAAACAATATTGCATATTATAGTTCAATTTGAAACCATTGTCAAGGGCGGCGGCAAAATATCCGTCGGATTTCGGGAATTTAAAAAAATATATTTTGATTTTATCTTTTCGGCATTTTTATTCGTTCAGCTCTTCTTTAAAAACCGTCCCGTTCATTTCGTCGGCGGCGCTTTCTGCATTCACCACTTCAAGAAAGCCGTAGCCCGCATAGTTAAATCTTATTTTTTCGCAGTACCAATCGGACGCACCGTAGTTTATTACGACAATCTTACATCTTTTATGTATTCCGCAAAGCTCCGTAAACATTCTTATATTGTCGATGTGCTGAAATACGGCGTCGTCGTTGCCGTAAAGCGGCAGTGTAAGAACAGCGTTGTCCTCGCGCCAGGAAAGAAGCTTAAAAATTAAAAGATAGAGCAAAAAAATTACTCCGAGCACCGAAAAAACAAGCGTTGCTATATCAGATGCCATAATAACACCTCCCGATAGAATATTATGCAGTTTGCACAGAATTGTGATACTTGAATTTTACATTAAGATGTGGTATCATTACATTTATTAAGAAATGTTAAGATTTTTTTAAGGAGCGATTTTATGGGAAGCGAACTTAAAAAAACCAACCCCGTCAATAACGACGTAAAAACAAAGGAATTTGTCTTTTACCTTATAGGTGTGTTTTTCTACACAACAATGACGGGTATGGTAGGAAGCTACCGCCAGGCATACCTTATCGACAGTCTTTTTCTTTCCGACAATGTTGTTTCGCAATACAACGCGTTTTGCAGTATTTCGGGTTTCGTTTTGAGTTTTTTCTACTCAACGATAATCGATAACCGCAAAATCGGCAAGGGCGGAAAGTTCAGACCGCTTGTTATTTATGCCGCTGTTCCCTGCGGTATATTTACGGTGCTGACCTTTATAACGCCGAAAGGGCTTTCGGGCACGTGGCTTTTCATCTACCTTATAACCGTAGCCGTTCTTTACGGCGCCGCCACCTCGTTCGGCAACGTTATTAATATGGTTGCCGTCGTTATGACGCCGAACCACAAAGAGCGCGACAAAATAATGTCCTTCAGAAGCATTTCGAGCGCCATAGGCAACTCTGCGCCGCTTGTTATGATTCTTGTTGTGGGCCTTTTTGTCGAGAGCGCCGAATGGCAGTATATTGTAACGGCGTCGCTTTGCGGCGTGCTCGGTGCGATTACGATGTTCTTCGGTATGAAGTGCGTTAAAGAGCGCATTTCTTACAGCGCCGAAAAGAAAAACCCGCTTGAAGGCTACGGCGATGTGCTGAAAAACAAATACGCGTGGACAATTATCATAAGCGAATTTTTAAAGAGCTTTCGCAGTATTGCAAGCTATATGGGTGTTTTCCTTGCGGCGGCGCTTCTCGGAAGCAAATCGAAATTTTTGCTTTTCGGGCTTCCCACGGGAATCGGCACGGCGGTCGGCATGCTTGTTATAAACATGCTGCTTAAAAAGTTCAATTCAAAAACGCTTTACATTGCTTCGGGCATTTACTCAATAATAGCAAACACGGCGGCTTTTGCAATCGGTTATACCTATTTCAACCACCCGTCAAAGGTTTTGCAGATTGTTTTTATCGCGTTCCTTTTCCTTATCGGACTTCAGTTCGGCGCGTCAAACCTTTTGCCGTCGATGTTCCAGGCGGACGTTCTTGAAAGTCTTGAGCTTAAAACGGGCAAACGCCTTGACGCAACGCTTCCGTTCGTTATAGGCATCGGCACGCTTATAAGCGGCACAATAGCGCAGACGCTTTCACCGAAAATTCTTTACGGCGAAAACTCGATTATTCAGTACATTCAGGCGACCGAAGCAAATCCCAATCCCGAGCAGTCGCTCAAAACAAAAATTCTTATGCTTTTCTTCTATACGATTTTCCACGGAATTATGATGTTCCTTGCGGGTGTTCCGTTCTTCTTCTATAAGCTCACGGGCAAAACGAAAGAAGAAATTCACGAGCAGGTTCTTAAAAACCGTGAAGAAATAGCTCAGAAGGCAGAATAATTTAATAAGTAAATTTTTTAAAGGAGTTCCTTATTTATGCAATACCTCAGTTCAGCAGTTTTTCAAATCATTTCAATCGTTATGTCGATTCTAATGGCAACAGGCGCTATTGTAGCACCGTCTACGGACCAGCCCATAGAACCCTCAAACGACCCCAACCTTACGTTCGTCGCAATAGCGGACTCGCAGGTTTCAAACTATCTCTTCGAGCGCGAAAAGGTGTTTATTTCGGCTGCGGACGATATTAAAAACGCCAAAGACCTTGACGCTCTCTTAATCGTCGGCGACATCGCAGAGAACGGCTGCCAGTCCGAATTTGACAGAGTTACGCTTGACCTTGACGGCACAACCGCCGCAAACTACGTCATGGTTTCGGGCAACCACGACATAAGACTTCGCGAGTATGCTCAAAGCTCCGAGCGTTTCTTAACGTTTATGAACAACCTTAACGGCAACGACGAGTCAAAGGTTCAGACTTCTCTTTATTATTCAACCGAAATCAACGGCTATCACTTCATTGTTCTCGGCTCTGAAAAAATGAGAATGGAAGACGCTTACATAAGCTCCGAGCAGCTCGGCTGGCTCAACAATCAGCTCGCAGAGGCCTCAAAAGACGGCAAGCCGATATTTGTTCTTTGCCACTATCCGCTTAAAAACACACACGGTCTTCCGCTTACATGGGGCAACGGCAAAACAGACTCGGGCAGCGTAGGCGACAGCTCCGACAAGCTTTATGAAATAATGAACAATTACGACAACGTATTCTTCATTACGGGTCACCTTCACACGGGGCTCGGTCAGTACACATATGAAAAGCTCGGCAAGGTAGAGGGCATCAACCTTCCGTCGGTAGGCATCGAAAACAAAGACGGCGAATATAACGACGCCGGCACAGGCTACTATGTAGAGGTTTATGATTCTTCCGTCATCTTCCGCGCAAGAGACTTTTCAAAGGGCACATACCTTCCGCAGTTTGACCTTGAATTCAGCTTCTGATTTATTTAAATAAGCGCATAAAATTTGCCGCGTTCCGAAAGGAGCGCGGCGATTTTTATTGTTAAGAGCCAAACCGATACTCTTATGCCTATTAAACCTCGTGAACGGTTTTGTCCGAGCGTGGGGTTTGTCATTTAAAATATTTGATTGTTAATAGATTTATTTCGACACGATAATTTGCCTGTCAACAAACACGCAACAGAGTTTTTTCCACGCAAAAACTCACATTTTCCGCGCGGATTCCCCTATCGTTCCCGTAGGGGCGGCAATCTGCCGCCAACAAAAATGCGAAGCATTTTCCTTAATACTTCCGCACATCGTGCGGATTATAATTTGCGGCGAAGCCGCGTGCTAATAGCTAACAGCCAACGGCTAACGGCTCTTATGGCAGCTTGCCGCGTTCCGAAAGGAGCGCGGCGATTTTTATTGTTAAACCGTATTCGACTAAAAAATAACCCCAATAATGATGCGTTTGGCGGCTGCATTACTAAAATACAAGGAGGATATTTTGCAAAAAAGAAAATGAAACGAATATTTTAAGGGGCTGTAAAAAAAGTCCAGACCGCAAAAAGCAAAGAAATGACAACTTAATGCTTTTTGCTATGAATTAATCTCACCCTCGGAGTACCTTTGTACGCCGTCGGGCAAGTACTAAACGCCGAAAACGGCGTTTAGTATTCGATTAATTCATTCTGAACGTTTTTTCCAAGCCCCTTTTCCGTATGAAATTGCGCGGAGGCTGTAAAAAGTTTCTTTATAGTCCCACTGTATTCGGGTCTATTTTTTCTGTAAGAACAGCCGCTTTTGCGGCGTCTTCAAGTGCGGCGGCGTTAACAGCCGCTTCACCTACCGTTTTGCCCCAGCAAAACGGCGCGAAGCCGGCGCACAGCACCGCCGGAACGGCAGCGGGGTCAAGCGCCCTGCTTTTAAAGGTTTCGGCAATCACTTTGCCTGTGTTTTTTTCAAAATCCGAAAGCTCCTCTTTTTTTAGAAGCCGCGTGCAGGGAACAGCGCCGTGAAATCTCTTTGCGTGAATTGCGCCGTAACAGGGAATATCTCTTTTTGCCTGCGCCCAAGCGACGGCATAAGGCGAAACGGTGTTAACAACGCCCGAAACCCCTGTGAAAGCTTTGTATATTTCAAGATGCGTTTTTATTTCCGGCGCGGGGTTCAATTCGCCTTCAAGAACATTTCCGTCCATATCGAGCACCAAAAGGTCCTCTGCCTTTAAATCTTCAAAAGGAACGCCCAACGGATTTATTACGACAAGGCCGTATCTGCTCTCACACGCAGAAACGGCGCCGCCCGTGTATGTAACAAGGCCATATTTTGATAGCGTGAGACTTGCCTTTAAAACTTCTCTTTTTAAATTTTCAAGCATTTTGTCACCTTATTTCAGCTTTTCGGATTAATTGACCGCTCAATCGGGTTATCGGCGGTTACTCAAAAATCTATGATTAATTGAGAGTGCAGATATTGACGGGGAATTTATTTTCCGAGTTCGAGCGTCTTTTTATAAGCCGCCCTGACAGCCGAAGCTGCCGCCGCTCTGAAGCCGCCCTCTTCAAGGCTGAAAACGCCCTCTATCGTACTGCCCGCGGGGCTGCACACTGCGTCTTTAAGCTCTTCGGGGTTTTTGCCCGTCACAAGAACGGTCTTTGCCGAGCCCAAAAGCGTGCCTGCGGCATATTTTATAGCCTTGTCGCGCGGAAGTCCGCAAGCGACAGCGCCGTCTGCAAGCGCCTCTATAAACATATATGCAAATGCGGGTCCGCAACCCGAAACACAGCTTGCGGCGTCGATTTTATCCTCGGAAAGCTCATCTGTAAGCCCCGAGAATTTCATAAGCTCGCAAAATCCGCGTTTTTCTTCATCGGTTGCGCCGTCTGCACAGTAAAGCACCGTACCCTCGCCCACGGAAACGGGCATATTGGGCATTATTCTTATTATGGGAAGCTCTGTTTTAAGCCTTGTTCTTACAGACTCCGCCGAAACGCCCGCCGCCATTGAAACTATTACCGCTCTTTTTTCGCGGCTTTTTAAGGTCTCGCCTATTTCCGAAAAAAGCGTGTCGAGCATCTGCGGCTTTACGCCCAAAAATATATATTCCGAATTTAAAACGACTTCGTCTCTTGAAGCGGAAACAGTGCCGTTTTTTTCACAAAACGCCCTTGTTTTTTCACTGTCGGCGTCAAAAACCGCTATATTTTCGCTTCCGACAGCCCTTGCCGCCGCAACTGCGAGCGCGCCGCCCATATTGCCGCAGCCCAAAAAACCTGCTTTAAACAACCTTATCACCCTTTCAGCGTATCTGACCGTTGCCTTTGATTATGTATTTGTATGTTGTAAGCTCTTTAAGCCCCATAGGCCCTCTCGGGTGAAGCTTTTGAGTTGAAATGCCCATTTCACAGCCGAGACCGAACTCGCCGCCGTCGGTAAATCTTGTTGAAGCGTTCACATAAACCGCGGCGCTGTCTACAAGCGAGGTGAACACCTCTGCGGCGCACTCGTCGCGCGTTATTATCGCTTCGCTGTGACCGGTTGAATGAAGCGCTATATGTGACACCGCTTCGTTAACGCCGTCAACAACGGCGACAGCCATTTTGTAATCGAGAAACTCCGTATCAAACGATGTTTCTGATGCTTTCGTACCGTCAATTATTTTTGCTGCGCGTTCATCAAGGAAAAATTCAACGGGAACAAGCCCCTGCTCGCTTCGTTTTAATGAAAGCCGCTCTTTTAACATGGGCAAAAAGCGCTCTGCAATATCGGAATCAACAAGAAGCACTTCTGCGGCATTGCAAACCGACGGTCTTTGCACCTTTGCGTTTTCTATTATATTCAAAGCCATATCAAAATCGGCTGTTTTTTCGACATAAATGTGGCAAATGCCCGTGCCCGTCTGAATGCACGGCACCTTTGCGTTTTCGGTGCAGGCTTTAATAAGCCCTGCGCCGCCGCGCGGAATAAGAAGGTCAACAAAGCCGACAGCCTCCATAAGCTCCTTTGCGCTTTCACGCGTTGTATCCTCAACAAGGTTTATAAGCGTTTTCGGCAAATCGCACCGCGCAAGCCCCTCGCGCATGGCGTCAACAATCGCCTTTGCCGAGCGAAACGCCTCTTTGCCGCTTCTTAAAACGCACACGTTGCCGCTTTTTAAAGAAAGCGCCGCCGCGTCTGACGTAACATTCGGGCGGCTTTCGTAAATGATTGCCGTAACACCCAAAGGAATACTTGTTTTTTCTATTATAAGCCCGTTCGGCCTTTCAACTCTTTCAAGCACTCTGCCGACAGGATCGGGAAGAAGCACGACTTCTTTAATTCCGTTTGCCATACCCTCTATGCGCTCTTTTGAAAGCGCAAGCCTGTCAAGCATAACGTCCGATATTTTGCCTTTTGCGTCGGCAAGGTCTTTTTTGTTCTCTTCAAGAATTTTGCCGCACGAAAGCACAAGAGACTCTGCCATTTTTAAAAGAGCTTCGTTTTTTTCTTCTGCCGAGAGCGACGCGAGAGCCGATTTTGCCGCTTTTGCTTCTTTTAAAATTTCTTTTGTCGGTTTCATTTCTTCATTCCTCCGGCGATAAATCTTGTTCCGACGCTTTTTTTGTCGGTAATATCGTAAAGCACGCGCGGGTCAAAGCCGTTTGCAATTACAACATCCGTTCCGTTTTCGGTGCAAAGCTTTGCCGCGGAAATTTTTGTCTGCATTCCGCCCGTGCCGAGCGCCGAGCCTTTGCCGCCGCCGAGCGCCTCTATTTCGGGCGTAATTTCGGCTACCTCTTCAATAAGCTTTGCGTCCTTATTTTTATGCGGGTCGGCGGTATATAGTCCGTCAATATCGGAAAGAAGCACAAGTAAATCGGCGTTCATACAAACCGCGACAATTGCGCTTAACGTGTCGTTGTCGCCTACGGCAATTTCGTCGGTCGAAATGGTATCGTTTTCGTTTATTATCGGAAGCACGTTCATTTCAAGAAGTCTTGTCATAGTGCTTTTTATGTTTTTATAGCGCTCCGGATTCTGAAGGTCAAGCCCCGTAAGCAAAATTTGCGCCACGGTGTGGTTATATTCGGAGAACAGCTTGTCATAGGCATACATAAGCTCGCACTGACCGACCGCCGCAGCCGCCTGCTTTGTGGGCATATCGGACGGCCGCTCTTTTAAAGAGAGCTTTCCGACGCCCATTCCTATAGCGCCCGACGAAACGAGAATAACCTCGTTACCCGCGTTTTTTAAATCGCTCAATACCTTGCAAAGCTCTTCAACATGGCGAATGTTCATACAGCCTGTTTTGTGCGCAAGCGTTGATGTTCCTACTTTAACAACTATTCTCATACCTAATCCTTCTTACCTTGAAAGCTTTAAAAGCTCCCTTTTAAGCCTTGCTACGGGAAGCCCCATAACATTATAATAATCCCCGTCTATTTTTTTGACGAGCAGTGCGCCCGCCCCCTGTATTCCGTAAGCGCCCGCCTTGTCAAGCGGTTCGCCCGTTTTTATGTAATCTTCAATCTCTTCTTTTGAAAGCTCATAAAACGTAACACGGGTCGATTCGCAAAACGTTTCGGCTTTGCCGTCTTTTATTAATGTAACGCCCGTAAAAACGGTGTGCGTTTTGCCGCTTAAAAGCGAAAGCATTGAAAAAGCGTCGCTTTCGTTTTTGGGCTTGCCGAGAATTTTTCCGTCAAGGCACACAACCGTATCGGCAGAAACGGTAATTTCGTCTTTTTTTGCCTTGTCTTTAACGTCAAAGCCCTTGAGCCTTGAAAGATATTTAACCGTTTCTTCGGCGTTTAAGCCGTCGGGCACGTTTTCTTCGCACCCCGACGGGCAAATTGTAACGTCGCCGCTTATGAGCCTTATAAGCTCGCGCCGCCTTGGCGAACCGGACGCCAACAAAATTTTCATTTTAACAGTCCTTCCGCCTTTTTAAGTGTGTTAAGACCCCATTTGCAGGCAAGTCTTGCGTCCTCGCAGCCCTCAAACTCAAGCGTTACAAAGCCGTCGTAGCCCGCCGCCTTTGCAATTGAAAGGCACTGATAAACGGGCACGTCGCCGTGGCCGAGAACAGCCCCGCGAAGATAGTTGCCGCCGCGCGTTTTAAAAAAGCCGTCGCAGGGGGCAAAGCCGTTGCCGCTTTTTATATGAAAATCCTTTGCGTGAAGATATGAAATATACGGCGCAAGCCTTGAAGTTGCGGTTACGGGGTCCTCGTCGGCGCAAAGAAAGTTGCCTATATCAAGCTGAACGCCGAAATTCGGATTTTTAACGCCGGTAACAATTTTTTCGACGCGCTCCGAGTCCTGGCAAAAATAGCCGTGATTTTCAATCATAGTTTTTATGCCTTTTTTTGCGGCATATTCCGTTACCGCCCTGTAGCCCTCGATTATTCTCGGAAGAGCGTCCGAAAAACCGTTGTATTTTCTTTCTTCGCCCCTAAAGCCGCCAGTTGCGTCGTGGCGCATACCCGAAGCGCCGAGAGCAAGAGCCACATCAACCTCTTTTTTAAGGCGTTCAATCTCTTTATTCAAATCGCCGTCGCTGCCGTAAAGAAGGTCTGCGCCGATAGAATACTGCGTAACGGTAAGCCCGTATTTTTCGCATTCTTCTTTAAGCTCTTTTGCCCAACAGAGCTTTTCTGTGCCCTCGGGCGTGTGAATTTCGGCAAATTCGATGCCGTCAAACCCAAGCTCTTTTGTGAGCGAAATAAGCTCTTTTTCTGTAAGCTCACCCTTATTTACAAGTGACGAAAGGCTGTAACTGCTCAGCGCAAATTTCATAATAAACGTCCCTTTCCAATTTTTTATCATTGAGCCCCTTTAAAATGAGTATTATAATAATAAAACAATCAAGGGGGCGAAATTTTGAATATCGAATCTGTGAACGATGAAAAAATCCGCGTTACTTTGAGTAGAGAGGATATGAAATCGCTCGACATTACATATGACGAGATGGATTACTCGAATATTGAGACGCGCCGCGTTATCTGGACGGTGCTTGACGAGGCGCGCGCGCACCTCGGAAAAGACATCGACACCGACGGCAGGCTTCTGATTGAGGTCTGCCCGCTTGACGACGGCGGGTGTGTTATGTATTTTTCATCGGCAAAAGAAAACGAAAAAAGCTTCGGCGCAAGGCGGCCCGTTATGAAAAAAGAGTCGGAGCCCATCATATTTAAAGCCGAAAATGCCGCCGCTTTTTTTGACGCATATTCTGCGCTTTGCAATGAAAAGCAACGCTTTAAAAGCGCCGAATATTTAAAGTACGGCGAAAATTTTTATTGCATAACCGTGCCGAAACCGCAATGCGCCGACGCGCTTATTTTCAGGCTTTCGGAATACGGCGAAGCGTACTGTGCAAAAAGAGCCGAAACCGCGTTTCTTTTTGAGCGCGGAAAAAAGCTTTATCTGAGTGAAGCCACCGCCGAAGCGACGTCGTCCGAATTAAAAATATAACTGCCCGCAACGAGCATATCCGCGCCCGCTTCTTTTGCGACGGGCGCTGTATTTTTGTCTATTCCGCCGTCAACCTCAATATGAAGAGGGATTGAGAGTCTTTCGGCCTCGTCTCTTATTTCTTTTATCTTTTTTACCGTGTCCGTCATAAAGCTTTGACCGCCGAAGCCCGGCTCGACCGTCATAACAAGCACGGCAAAAACCTTTTGAAGATACGGAAAAACCGCCGACGCCGGCGTTTGCGGCTTTATTACAACGGCGGGCTTTATGCCGCACCCGGTTATTTTTTTTATTACTTCGTCGGGGCCAGAGTCGCTTTCAAGGTGAAACGAAATCATATCCGCCCCGGCTTTTTTGAACGCGTCGATATATTTTAGGGGCTCACTTATCATAAGATGGCAGTCAAGAAACATATCGGTGCATTTTCTTATTGACGCGACAACGGGCGGTCCTATTGATATATTAGGCACAAAATGCCCGTCCATAACATCAACGTGGAGCATATCCGCCCCCGCGTTTTTTACTTTTTCAATTTCGCTTTTAAGCGAAGCGTAGTCTGCCGCAAGTATTGACGGCGCAATTAAAATTTTATTCACTGTAAAGCTCCTCTAAAAGAGTTTCTGCTGTTTTTTTGTCGGCATCTATTCGGTCGCTAAGCTCAGAAAGGTCAGAAAACTTCATTTCGCCGCGCATACGCACTTTCGGCATAACCGTTATGTTTTCGCCGTAAAGGTCGCCGCTGAAGTTCAGAATGTGAGTTTCGCTGCGCTCTTTGGAGCTTCCGACGGTAGGTCTTATGCCGATATTTGTGACGGCGGGATAAATCTTACCGTTAACCTCGCAAAACGAAGCGTAAACCCCGTAAGCGGGCACGGTAAATCCGTCGTCAAAAAACTGATTGATAGTCGGCGAGCCCATTGTTCTGCCGCGCTTGTCGCCGTGCACCACCGTAAAATCATAGCAAAAATCCCTGCCGAGCATGGCGTTTGCCTTTTCGATTTCGCCGAGAGTTATCGCCTTTCTTATTCTGGTGGAGCTTATCGGCTCGCCCTCAAAATTCACGGCGTCAGCCACAAAAAGCTTTATGCCGTTCTCATTTGAAAGCTTTGAAAGCTTATTTACATCGCCCTCGGCATTTTTCCCGAAGCGGTAGTTAAAGCCGACCGAAATTTCGGAGGGCGCGATATTTTTTATTATATTTTCAAAAAACTCCTCGGGCGACTGTGACATAACGTCGCGAAAGTCAATATAAATCGGCGTTACGCCCCATTTTTCAAGAAGCTTTTTTTCAAGCCGTTTTGTTATAAGCGCCGTCGGGGCTTTGCCCGTAAGCGCCGTTTGTGGGTGCTGTGAAAACAGCAGCGCGTACCTTTTTTTGTTTTCGCCCGCGGTCATAACCCTTTTGTGACCGAGGTGAAGCCCGTCAAAAGTACCGAGCGCAAGAAAGCACCCTTTGGTTTTATTTAAATCTGACATATTCATATTTCCGAATAAAGACGTTTCATTTTCATATCCTCAAAGTCTTTTAAAATTTCGCCGACTCCGAGAAATTCACCGTTTGAATACACTCTGACAAATCCCGAAAGGCCTTCGCACGAAAAGCGTTTTCTTGAAAGTCCGCCGCCGTTTTTGAAACGCGCGCCCTGTGCTTCGGTAACGTTTACCGCGGGGTAAAGTCCGAGCATTTTTTCAACGGGAATCACAATATCTTCGAGCGTTCCGCTTTCTTCGCGCTCTTTTAATTCTTCTAAAGTAACGCACTGCGAAATATCTATTGAGCACGCGCGCGTGCGGCGAAGAGATGTCATAACCGCGCCCGTTTCAAGGCGCAAGCCTATGTCGCTTATTAAAGAGCGTATATACGTCCCCGCGGAGCATTCGACAAGAAGCTCAAATTCGCCGTTTTCTTTTTCGCTTACAAAAAGCTTTGTAATTTCGCATTCGCGGCTTTCTCTTTCGATTATCTCGCCGCGCCTTGCAAGCTCATAAAGCCTTACGCCGTCTTTTTTCAAAGCCGAAAACATCGGCGGCGTTTGCATTATTTTGCCGCAAAACTCGGGAAGCACACTTTTTATTTCTTCCAAAGACGCTCTTTTTTTTGTGCTGTTTATAACCGTGCCCCAAATATCAAGCGTATCTGTTTCAAGCCCCGTTTTAAACGTTGCCCTGTATTCTTTTGTGTGGTCGCAAAAAAGCTCGATAAACCGCGTTGCGCCGCCCGCCGCAACAGGCAAAACGCCCGTCGCCATTGGGTCCAGTGTGCCCGAATGGCCGCACTTTTTTTCGCCGGTTATACGGCGCACAGCCGCAACCGCTTTAAACGAGGTCATATTTTCGCCTTTGTCGATAGGAATTATTCCCGTCATACCGAAATACCCTCAAGAGTTATTTTTGCCGACTCAAGAAAGCGCTGTTTAGCTTCGTCATAGCTGCAATAAAGCCTGCATGCCGCCGCGCCCTTGTGACCGCCGCCGCCGAGACGCGCGCAAATTTCGGACGCGTCCGCCTCGGTGCCCGTTCTTACCGAAATGCCGAAGGAGCCGTCGGGCTTTTCTTTGATTACCGCGCCTATTAACACGCCCTCTATCTGGCGCGGCAGTGCGGTAATTCCGTAACACTCGCTTTCGTTTGAGCCGCTTTTTTCATACATTTCTTTTGTGAGCGTGATTATAGCGCACTTTCCGCCGAAATGATATTCAAGCGTTTTTCTTGCAAGAAGCTCAAGCTCAAGAAGATTTCTTGAAACCGTCTCGAACATAAGCTTGTTAATCTTTTTAAAATCAATGCCGACGTCAAAAAGCTCCGCCGCAAGGCGCAGAACGGACGAAGTTGTGTTCTGATACCTAAAGCAGCCCGTGTCTGTAGAGATGCCTGTATATATGCACTCACCGAAATAAACGTCGGGCTTTATTCCCGAAAGAACACCCAGCTCGTATATTATTTCGCATGCCGCAGGCTTATCTTCAACAAGCTCTGCCTTTGCGTAGTGCGTATTTGACATATGGTGGTCAATGCAAAGGTCAACCTTTGCGCCGTATTCGTCAAAAAGCGAGCCGAGAAGCTTTGGGTCGGCAACGTCAACCGCAACAACAAAGCTTTCTTTAATATCGTCGTCTTCTCTGCCGTCGGCAATATATGAAAAATTGTGCGGAATTTCGCTTGCGCACATAAAACGCCTTTTTTTGCCCATTTTCTTTAAAATGTACATAAGCGCAAACGCGCCGCCGAGCGTATCGCCGTCGGGGTGGTCGTGAGAGAGAACGAGAAAATTGTCATTCTCCCTCAACAAATCAAGGCATTGTTTTAAATCAAGAGTCATTTTTTATACCTCTTCACCGTGTGTATAACCGCCTAATTGAGAGTGCAAATATTGACGGAATTGCCCGTCAATATTTGTACTTTTCAGTTAATCGTTACCGATAAGATCCTCAAGCTTTTTTGCTATATGCATTCCGTATTCTATCGAATCATCGGCAATGAAGCGCATTTCGGGGGCTTTTCTGAGCCTTAAGCGCTTTCCGATTTCGCGCCTTATAAGACCCGAAGCGTTTGTAAGCACTTTTACAGCGCCTTTTGCCGTGTCAAGTCCCTCCATGGCGCTTATATACACCTTGACAAAAGACAAATCATGCGCAACCTCGCACCTTGCAACGGTTATCATATGCTCCGCAATGCGCGGGTCTTTAAGCTCCCTTATTACGGCGGCTGTTTCGCGCTTTATATCTTCTGCCATTCTGTCCTGTTTATATGCACCCATAATATTACCTCCTTTTTTTCGGTATTATTCTGAGTATTCCTCCGTGATATATGCTTCAAGCACGTCGCCGTCTTTAATATCGTTGAACTTCTGAAGTCCCACGCCGCACTCGTAGCCCGAAGCCACTTCTTTTACGTCGTCCTTAAAGCGTTTGAGCGAAGCTATTTCGTCCTCGAACACAACAATACCGTCGCGCACGACTCTTATCTTGGAGTTTCTCGTAATCTTTCCGTCGGTTACATAGCAGCCGGCGATTGTGCCTGCGCTTGAAAGCTTGAATACGTTTCTTACCTCGGCCTTGCCCATTTCAACGTCGCGGTACTTGGGCGCAAGCATACCCTTAATAGCTGCTTCTATCTCTTCGATGCAGTCATAAATTACCCTGTACATTCTCATTTCAACGCCGTCGCGCTCGGCATTCTGAACCGCAACCGCGTCGGGACGGACGTTGAAGCCGACGATAATGGCGTTTGAAGCGTTTGCAAGCATAACGTCCGACTCGTTTACCGCGCCGACGCCGCCGTGAATTACTTTAACTCTTACCTCGTCGTTTGAGAGCTTTTCAAGGCTCTGGCGGACAGCCTCGACAGAACCCTGAACGTCCGCTTTTACGATTACGTTAAGGTCTTTAAGGTCGCCGTCGTTAATGGAGTCAAAGAGATTGTCAAGTGTAACCTTCTGATATGACTTGAACTGTTCTTCTTTTTTCTGCTGTTTGCGCTGCTCGACAAGCTCACGCGCAAGCTTTTCGTCAGAAACGCAGTCAAACGAGTCGCCACCCGTGGGAACCTCGGTAAGACCGGTTATCTCAACGGGAACAGACGGGCCCGCTTCAGAAACCTTTTTGCCCTTGTCGTCGGTCATAACGCGGATTCTGCCGACAGATGTGCCCGCAACGATTATGTCGCCCGTTCTTACGGTACCGTTCTGAACAAGAAGCGTTGCAACGGGGCCTCTGCCCTTGTCAAGTCTTGCTTCGATAACAATACCTTTACCTGCTCTGTTGGGGTTTGCTTTAAGCTCTTTCATTTCGGCAACAAGAAGCACCGATTCAAGAAGCTTATCTATATTCATTCTTGTTTTTGCCGAAACGGGCACGCATATAACGTCGCCGCCCCACTCTTCGGGAACAAGCTCGTATTCGGTGAGCTGCTGAAGAACGCGGTCGGGAGACGCGCCGGGTTTATCCATTTTGTTTATTGCGACAACAACGGAAACACCCGCCGCTTTTGCGTGGTTAATAGCTTCGATTGTCTGGGGCATTATGCCGTCGTCGGCAGCAACAACAAGTATTGCAATATCCGTAGCCATTGCTCCGCGCGCACGCATCGCCGTAAACGCGGCGTGACCGGGAGTGTCAAGGAAGGTTATATCCTGACCGTTGAGGTTTACTCTGTAAGCGCCGATGTGCTGGGTGATGCCGCCCGCCTCGGTCTCGGTTACGGAAGTGTTTCTTATAGCGTCAAGAAGCGAGGTTTTGCCGTGGTCAACGTGACCCATAACAACAACAACGGGGCTTCTCGGAACAAGGTTTTCTTCGTCGTCCTCGCTGTCGTCGATAATTCTGTCCTCAATAGTAACGACAACCTCTTTTTTGACCTTTGCGCCAAGCTCCGAAGCAACTATTTCGGCTGTGTCATAGTCGATAACCTGATTTACGGTTGCCATTACGCCGAGCGAGAAAAGCTTTTTAACAACCTCTGCCGCTGTTCTTTTGAGCATTGCGGCAAGCTCGGCGACGGTAATTTCTTCGGGAACGGTAATAACAAGGGTCTTTTTGGCTCTTTCGGCTTCGATTCTTTTAAGTCTTTCAGCCTCTGTCTCTTTCTTTTTGGAGCGCATACCCTGCTGTTTTCTGTACTGCTGGCTCTTCTGTTTAAGCTTCTGCTTGTTCTGAACATTGTCGTTTATGGACCTTACGGGCGCAATGTTCTCGTATTTTTCGTTATACTTTTCAAGCTCTACGTTGTCGGCTCTTGTGTCTATTGTGAGCCTGTCGCCCTTTGTTCTTGCCTGCATGGGTCCGTTATTTTTCTTTTCATGCTTTTTAAACGGCGCGGGTGAAGAAACGCCCGGCTTCTTTTCGGGCTTTTTGGCCTGTGCATTTTCGCCCTGCTTCTTTTCGGGCGCTTTTTCGGGCGCCTTTTCGGGTTTTTTAGCCTGTGCGGGCTTTTCGTTTTCTTTCTTTGCTGCGGGAGCTTTGTTTTGCTTTTCTTCTTTCTTTTCGGGTGCTTTCGCCTCCGATTTTTTCTGCATTGAAAAGTATGCGTTAAAGTTTTCAACCTGATTTTCCTGAGTCAGAACGTCAAAAATAATGTCAAGCTCTTTGCTGTCAAGAGCGGTCTGACTTTTTTTCGGTTCTTCAAAAAATCTTGCGAGAAGCTCCGTTATATCCTTTGCGTTTTTATTGAAGTCTTTTGCGACTTCGTTTACTTTGTATTTACTTATCATGTTATGCCTCCCCGAACATCAATTCGATTTTGTTTGCAAATCCTTCGTCCGTTACCGAAAACACCGATGACTTTTTTCCTATAGCTGAAAAGAACTCATCGCTCGAAAAAGGCGAAAGGGAAAGTTTTGTGCCTGTGCTTTTAATTGCGAGATTTTTCATTTCGTCTTTGAGCCTTTCGGAAGCGTCGGACGAAAAGAACACAAGCACCGCCCTGTTCTTAACAACGCTTTCTTTTACGGCGTCGTGTCCGCAGCAAAGCTTTCCCGCTTTTCTGCAAATGCCGATAAAGCCCATCGTTCTTTTTTTATCCAATATATTGCCTCCAAAGGTCAATCCAAACGGGTTTCAATATCGTCGTATACGTTTTCGGGTATCTGCGTTTCAAGAGCCTTTTCAAGCCTTTTTGCCTTGCGCGCCTTAGCTAAGCACTCGCGGCTTTTGCAAATATAAGCGCCTCTGCCGTTCTTTTTGCCGGTAAGGTCAAGACTTATTTCGCCCTCGGGACTTTTAACAATCCTTACAAGCTCTTTTTTGGGCTTCATTTCGCAGCAGCCCACGCATTTTCTTAAAGGAATTTTTCTTTCTGCCATGGCGCTCACTTATTGCTCTGCGGAACATAGAAGCCGCTTTCGGGCTTAATGTCTATCTTCCAGCCGGTAAGCTTTGCGGCAAGACGTGCGTTCTGACCTTTGTTGCCTATTGCAAGCGAAAGCTGTGTGTCGGGCACTGTGACGTGGCAGGCTTTTTCCTGCTCGGGGTCCTGCTCGACCTTCAAAACATTTGCGGGAGCAAGCGCCGCGGCAATAAACTTGTGCGGGTCTTCGCTGTAGGGAATAACCTCAATCTTTTCGCCGCCGAGAGCTGCGATAATCTCGTTGATGCGGGCGCCCCTCGGACCGATGCACGCGCCGACGGGGTCGATTTTTTCATCTTTTGAATAAACGGCAATTTTTGTTTTTGAGCCTGCCTCACGCGCAACGCCCTTAATTTCAACCTCGCCCTCATAAACCTCGGGAACTTCGGTTTCAAAAAGACGTTTTACAAGGCCGGGGTGCGTTCTCGAAATCATTGCCTTGGGACCTTTTTCGGTATCTCTTACGTCAACAATATAAATCTTTACAAGCTCGCCTTCGGTGAACTCTTCATCGGGCACCTGTTCGCCCTTGGGAAGAACCGCTTCGGACTTGCCTATTTCAAGAGTAACATTGCCTGTTCTCGGGTCGATTCGCTGAACCTTGCCCGTAACAAGCTCCTGCTGTTTTGACTGGAACTCGCGCATCATCAAGCCGCGCTCTGCGTCGCGAATACCCTGACGGATAACGTTTTTTGCGGTCTGTGCGGCGATTCTGCCGAACTCTTTGGGTTCAAGAACAATCTCTACAACGTCGCCGGGAAGAGCCGCTTTTTTGTATTTTGCCGCTTCATTCACGCTTATCTGCGAATTTTCGTCGGTAACTTCTTCAACCACGGTCTTTTTAAGATAAACCCTAAGCTCGTATTTCTCGGGGTTGCAGTCGCAAAAAACAACGTCCTCGCCGCCGTAATCTTTTCTTACGGAAGTAACTATTGCGGCGCAGACCTTTTCAAGCAGATAATCTGCGGGGATTCCTTTTTCTTTTTCAAGAAGCTCAATAGCTTCAAAGAACTCCTTATTCTGATTTGCCGGTGTTTTCTTTTTCATTTTTCTTATCAATCCTTTCAGTGGGCTGCTGTTACATATCAAAATCGTCAAGCTTTACGAACGCAATCTCTTTTTTTGAAGCGGTCATTTCCGTTTCGCCGTCAAGAGCTATTGTTACGTCGCCGTTACCGTCATAGCGCACAAGAACGCCCTTGAACTCGCGGCGGCCTTCGCACGGACGAATAAGCCTTAAAATAACGTTTTTGCCGAGAGATTCTTCAAAATGAAAATCTCTTGTAAGCTTGCGTTCTATCCCGGGAGAAGATACCTGGAGGTTGTACGCCTTGTCAATGGGGTCGTTTTCGTCAAGCGGACCGTCGAGCGCATGGCTCATATTGACGCAATCTTCGATTCCGACGCCGCCCTCTTTGTCGATAATAACGCGGAGATAATAATTTGCGCCCTCTTTTTCAAAGCAAACGTCCCACAAAATAAGACCCAGCTCATCTGCCAAAGGCTTTGCAATATCCCACACGGCGGAAACAATGTTTTTTGCCATTATCAGCACCTCTTTTCCCGCGCGGCGGCTTTTGCCGCAACGCTCATTACAACAACTGAGAGCAGGCGGTTTCGCCTGCTCTCACGGTGTTGATGTTCTAACAAAAACACTATATCACATTTAACAAAAAAATACAAGTGCTTTTGTAAATATTTTCAAAGATTTCAGCCCCAAACAGCATAAAGAATGCTGTCTTTGTTAAGGGTTAAGCTTTCGCCGCCCTTAAATTCGGCTGTTTTGGACTTTTTGGAAAGCGACCAGCCGATAAACGTCTTGCCGTCTTTTTGCGGAACAACGTCGGTAACGGTAATTTCACTGCCCGATTTTGCTATCTGCTCGTTGGGGGTCTGAGTTCCGCCGTTAACGTCGTAAGTAAGCGTCGCTTTTTCTTCTTCGCCGTATTTAAGCACAAAGCCGAAGCGTGTGCCTGCGGCTTCCTCGGTCTTTGAGACCTCGCCCGTGCCGTCGTTTAAAACAACAATTTCGGGAGAAGAGGTGTAATAACCGTCGGACTCTTTAAAAAGAAGCGAAATAAGCTTTAAAGACTCGCTGTCGACAGGAAGAAAAGACGCGCCCTTTTTCTCTGCAAAGAGCTTTGCCGCTTCATAAGACATAAACGAATCGTAAACCTCATATCTGCTGCCGCCGAAGGAAGCGGTGTTAACGGGTTTTACATTTTCAAGAGAATATTCGCACACAAAGCCCGTTGCGCGTTTTTTCTGCGGAGCGGACGTAACCGTGCCGTCGCCGTAAAGGACTTTTGCGCCGTCGGATGAAGAAACGAACGCTCTGCCGTATTTACCGGAAGAAATTATTTCGGAAAGTACGTCTTCATTGCCGGAAAGCTCTGCGAGTGTGCCGCCGAAGCTTTCACAAACGGCTTTTGCGTCTGAAAGCGAAAGCGAATAATCATAAAGCTCATAAACGGCACTGTCGGTGATTTTAACCGCGGAAGCCTCTTTAACATCCTCTGCGGTCGCCGAATTGTCACGGTACTGCGGGCGTGCAACATAATTTATACGCGCGCAGTAATATGAAGAATAGCCGCTTGAAACGGGGTATTTAAGCGCCTTTACGCTGTCGGAGAAATTGCCCTCGACGGTATAAATATAGTTTGAGTCAACGTCGCTTACTATTGCAACGTGGTCAATACAGCCGTAAGAGCCGGAGCACGTGCAGGTAAAGATAAAATCGCCCGGCTGAAGCGCCCTGCCGCTTGAAAACGGGAAGCATTCCGCGCCGACCGACGGAAAGCCCGAGGAATATGCGTTTGTTGCGGAAGAAAGCTTGGGGATAACCGATGACGGAATACCCGCGGCATATGCGCACCATGAAGCAAACATATTGCACCATGCGCCCTGCATGCCGTACCATCTGCCGTATTCGGTGCAATCGCCCGAGCCGGAGCCGTAGCCCGAAAGGTCATAGGACGAATAGCTTTCGTGATAGCCTATCTGTGATTTTGCGACGTTTACAATATCGGTAAGCTCGTCGCCCGTGAGCTTGACGCTCATAAGCGCAGAATAATACTTACTGTTTTTGTAAGACGCCGACGGACTGTATTCAACTGTTCCCGAAGCGGCATAAGCGGAAAACGCCGCCGCAAACGTTAAGAGCACCGCAAGCACTGCGGAAAGCACACGTTTTTTTGTTTTTGGGTTCATCTGATAATACCTTTCATTACTTAAACGCTGCCGAAGATTGTTTCAATTCGGCAACCATTTGTTACAATTTTGTAACCTTTTAAAACCAATGAAGGCATTATAACACACGAAAAAGTCTTTTTCAACCCGCAAATTGCACTATAAACCGCCCACAAAACGCCCGAGCGCTCACACATTTGCACAAATTATTGCAAAAAAGCCCGCAAAAACAGTTACAAATTGAAATCTTGCAAAGGCTTTTTTGAAATTTTTTGTAACAGATTTGTTCTTTAAAAATATTTCTCAAAAGAAATATTGCAGCAAAAAACCGAAGCCGTGCATAAGGCAGGGCTTCGGTGCATTTTAAAAATATTCGCTTTTGCTTTATTTCAGCCGCGCCTTTTATAGGGGCGTTTTTCATCGGTCAATTCGAGCAGATAATCTACGCTGACATCATAAAACCTTGCTATCTTGATAAGCGTTTCCGGTGTCATTGAATTAACGCCGTTTTCATAGGCGGAATAAGTCCGCCTGTTAATGTGCAATTCGTCGGCAAGGTTCTGTTGCGTCAGGTCACTGTCCTCGCGCAGGTCTCTGATTCGTTTATATATCATAATAATCACCGAAATGATTATATATGCCATAATTCCTGCCATTGACTTTTGGCAGAAATTATGGCATAATGTACACAGCGTATCAAATGCGGAAAACTGCGGCTATTCGTGATTTGCCCGTTCTCATTGAATTAACACCGTTTTCACAAGCGGAATAAGTCCGTCTGTTAATATACAGTTCTTCGGCAAGGTTCTGTTAAGCATAAGAGGAGCACTGTCCTCGCGCAGGTCTCTGATTCGTTTATATATCATAGTATATTAAACCGAGCCGTTCTGTTTTGCAAAATATTCAACAAGCTGTTTTACAATTTCAAACTCTTCGTGCGAAAGCTCAAAAATCTTTTCCGACACAGCGGCGCGCTCGCCGCTTCTGCTGTCGCCCGTCAGAATATAATCGGCGCTGACATTCAAAGCCGCGCAAAGGTTTATAAGATTCTCGGGACGGATTGCTTTTTTGCCCAATTCGAGATTTGAAATCATCTGGGGTGAAACGCCGATTGCTTCAGCAAGCTCTTCCTGCGTTAAACCGCACATTTTGCGCTGTTTATACACACGCTCGCCCATATCCTTTAAAATTCTACCTTGAGCCAACATAATCACCGCCAAAAACTTTTAAAAAAGCCGCTTATACTATTATAATATCCGCAGACAAATCAAAAAATAATTTTAGGGCGAAATATTCTTGACAAAAACCACCCAAAGGTGATATACTGTATTTGTAAGGAGAGTCAATCAACGGTTATCTCCCCGTAAGCAGGCTTTTTCCACAATTTCCCTGCTGTGAAATGCTCTCTTTACATGCCGCAACAAAAGCAGCCGCGAAGTTTACTTTGCGACTGCTTTTACTATTATGTCAAAATTTGTGCTTAAGCATAATTAAAATCTGCCATAAAGCGCTTTAACAGATAGGCGCAAAAATAAGGGAACGTGTATACGCCGTTTTCATAGCCGATATTATTATCCGAAAGCTTAAAGCCGTAGCTTATATCGGCATATTTTTTTGAATCAATAAGCGTTCTGAGAGACTTTGTTTTTCCGTTTTTCGCCTTAACCTCTATCGGCACGAGCGATGTTTGCGAGCGTATGAAAAAATTCTCTTCAAGCGTTGAGTCGGCGCGCTTATAGTAATAAAGCCTGTAGCCTTGTTTTATCAGTGCTTCGCCGACAATGTTCTCATATAAAGCGCCCTTGTAAACGCCGAGATTTTTATTTGTCCGCAAATCCTCCTGCGATTCGTCGTCGAGCATTGACACAAGAAGCCCCGTATCCGCAAAATACAGCTTGAAAACGTCGGGGTCAAAGTTTCCGCCGAGCGGCAATTCGGGAAATTCCATACAATAACAGATATTTACCATTCCCGCGTCGGCAAGCCACTCGGCACAGCCGCGATAATCACGAAAGCGCGCGCCGGGAGCAACCTTTGATATTTGAAACTTTTTGTTTTCTTTTGCAAGCTGGGGCGCAATTCTGTTAAACACATTCAAAATCCGCGTTTGGTATATTCCGAAGGCGTATTTGCGAATGTCCTCTTTATAGTCGGCTATGAGCTGCTTTTGCGTGTCCAAAGAGCCTTCAAACGTATTTTTTTGAATATACTCCGCAACCACGGCGGGCATACCGCCGAGAATGCAAAAATCGAGAAACAGCGCACGGTACACATTCATTTCAAGCTCGCTGAACGCGCGGCCTTCTTTCATATGCGAAAGAATTTCGTCAGACGCGCCGCTGTAGCCCCTTGCCCACAAAAATTCCTCAAAATCCATCGAAAACATTTCATAATCTTTTTTATATCCCACGCTGTTGCTTTCGATTCTTTGATAATTCACGCCGAGCATAGAACCGCTGCAAATAACGTCAAACCGCCCGTCAATGCAAAAGAATTTAAGCGAAGTTGCAATTTCGGGAAACTCTGTAATTTCATCAAAGAAAATAAGCGTTTTTCCCGGAATGAACTTTTTGGACGGGTCAATAAGCGAAATATTCTTAATAATATCAGAAGCGCCGTAGCCGTCGCATATAATGCTTTTATATTTTTCGTCGCGCACAAAATTAATTTCAATAACGCTTTCATAATTTTTCAAAGCAAAATGCATAACTGATTCGGTTTTGCCGACCTGACGGCTTCCTTTTATGACAAGCGGCTTTCTGTCGCTTTCGGATTTCCATTTTAAAAGAAAATCGTCTATCTTTCTTTTAAGATACATTAAGCCACCTCCTGTAACTCTTAATTTATTATACACGCAAAACAAAGGTTTATCAACCTTTTTCACAAAAAATGAGCGAATATTTCACGGTTTCGCACATTTTCATAGCGAATATTTTGGGTTTTCACACATTTTATGAGCGAATTTCGGCGCATTTTTCACATTTTACGAAAATACGGCTTTTTAAAGCGCGTCTTATCACGCTTTAAAAAGCCGTTTTCGATAAAATACAGCGCGTTTTTTGTGTTCACAAATCATTTACCTTTCTTTTCAAATTGTTCACAACTAATTCATACTGAATTTACTTACCCGTGGTATCATACAGACAATGAAACACGAGAGATACGCCGCTCGAGTGTTTCAGTGAAAACGTTTTTGTTTTCATTCCTATCTCCTTATTCAAATATACCCCCACAAAGCATAACGCCTTCCCGCAAGGGAAGGCGTTGTGCTTTTCTTTATTTCTAATGAATTTACAGGCAATTATTCACCTTTTCCATAACAAGATAGGACGAAAAATCGTTAGGATATTCCTCGCCCGTAAATGTGAACCCGTTTTTAGTCCAAAACGCCTTGCTTTGGCAATTTCCGTAATCTACTGCAAGGCGCGCTTTTTTAAAGCCCTGTTCAAAAAATGTTTTAAGACAGCCCGCAATTATTTTTGTTCCTATGCCGTGCCCCGAAAGGCTTGCGTCAACCGCAAAAAAGCCGATAAACGCCGTGCCGCCGCTCGGATAGTTTTCAATCAAATCTATAAGGCTGAGAGAGTCGAACCCGGTACGGTTTTAAAACGCCCTCTTTTCGCCGTTACTGCGTC
>ERZ808246.618-NODE-618-length-28782-cov-64.788422_pt1 | contig 28782 bp, 18 predicted proteins | sample MGYA00521083_ERZ808246 | MGnify/ENA primary metagenome ERZ808246 (study PRJEB31516, sample SAMN03275577) | gut metagenome | biome: mammalia-associated habitat; material: feces | host: Papio cynocephalus | place: Kenya | collected 2012-07-07 ...
TTCCGTGGAGCAAGATCGACGGCGATTCCAGCCCGTTCGTGCAGATCTTCGATTCGGTCGGCGTACACGCGGCCGCCGGCATTCTGAATTTCGTGTGCCTGACCGCCGTGATGAGCGTCTACAATTCCGGCCTGTACGCCAATTCCCGCATGCTGTATTCGCTTGCGAAGCAGGGCAACGCCCCGGCTTACCTGGGCAAGCTCAGCAAGAAGGGCGTTCCGGTCGGCGGTGTCGTCACTTCCGCAATAATCATCGCCATCGCCGTGGTCGTCGTCTTCGTATGGCCGGATTTCGCGTTCAATTACCTCATGTCGATCGCCACGATTGCGGCCGCGATCAATTGGATCATGATCATGGTCACGGAAATCAAGTTCCGTCGCGTGGTCGCGGCCGGCGACGGCCCGGCCGAATTGAAGGGGCTGAAGGGCAAGGAAGCGCTCGACAAGATCGCGTTCAAACTGCCGTTCGCCAATGTGACGCCGTATGTGGTAATCGCGTTCATGCTGCTGGTCGTGGTGCTCATGTGCTTCTCCGCAAGCTACCGCATCGCCGTGGTGGCGGGTGTGATCTGGCTGGCGGTGCTGTTCGCCGCGTACCAGCTCACGCAGGCCGGCCGCAAGCAGACGGACGCGTCCGCCGCGGACGCCGAATGACCGTGCTTCCTTAAAACCAAAAGGAACGGCAAAGCCCCGCGGGAAGCGTCCATAGGCAACGCAAAACGGCCTTCCCGTCCGTATATGTCATCGGATCAATCGATCGCAATGGCATCCATACGGACGGGAAGGCCGTTTCTTTTGTGATGGCCGATTAGAGGCTCAGCCCTGCTTCTTGGCCGCCGGTGCGATGGACAGGCTCGGGTCGCGCAGCGGAATCATCATGGACTGCGTTGCGTGGTACAGGTCGGACTTGCCCGGCCACACGGTGCCGATCGGCTGGTTGGCGCGATCGAGCTGGTGGAACCAGGATCCGTTGACGTGATCCATCACCGTGCTGTCCGCGTACTCGAGGAACGTCGCATACCACTTGGCGTACGATTCCTTGCCGGTCACGCGGGCAAGCGTGGAGGACGTGTTGATGCCCTCGGCCAGCGTCCAATGCATGCGGTCATGCACGACGGGCTTGCCATCCCAGTCGGTGGTGTATACGAGGCCGGGCGCGCCGTCCGCGTTCCACGCATCCTCGACCGCGCGGTTGAACAGATGCTCCGCGGCGTCGATGTACGGGGCTGCGGCCGCTGGGTCGGATGGATAGGTGCTGGTGGCCCACTGGGTGATCAGGCGGGCCCATTCGATGCCGTGGCCCGGAGTCGCGCCGTACGGCTTGAACTGGTCGTCCGGCTTTTCGCGGTTGCATTCGAGGTCGAGCGACCAGTCGGAATGGAAGTGTTCGGGGATGCGCCAGTTGTTGGCCTTCGCCCAGCCGAGCACGTGTTCGATGATGCGGCCCGCGCGCTTGCGCCAGGTCTCGTCGCCGGTCACGTCGGCCACGGCAAGGAACGCCTCGACGGAATGCATGTTGGCGTTGAGGCCACGGTATGGGTCGAGTTCGGTGAATTCGGTGTTCCATGTGTCGACGGACAGGCCGGTCTCGTCATCCCAGAACTTGTCGAGGAAGACCTTTTCGGCATGGTCGAGCAGTTCAGCTGCACCGGGACGGCCAAGCAGGGTCGCGGACGATGAAGCCAGCAGCACGAAGGCGTGCGCATAGCACTGCTTGGTGGGCGTGTAGTCGCCTTCGGGGGTGATTTCCGGATACCAGCCGTCGTTGACGTCATCATGCAGCGCGCCCGTAAGTCCCTTCAGACCGGCGTCGACCAGCTCCTCGGCACCCGGGAATCCGACGAATGCGCCCAGGCAGTACACGTGGGTCATACGGCAGGTGATCCAGGTGGCGCGGTTGCGGTCCTTCCACGGGGTGCCGTCGTCGCCCAGCCAGTAGGAGCTGCCGTCGGGAGCCGGGAACTTCGTGCCGAAGTTCAGCAGATTGTCGCGGGTTGCGTCGAGGAATGCCTTGTTTTCCGCCGTCCCCAGCTGATATTTCTTGTCTTCGACAGCCATGTCAAATCCTTTCCTGATTTTCTGCGATCGCGCGCTTGGTTTTCACGCAAAGCACGCTCCGGCGCGCTGATGAGCGGCGCGCCACACGTGCATGCACCTCTTGCGTTCGCACCTTGTTAGGTTATGCGCTCGGGAAACTTCGTCATATTCCCTCGCCGCTGTGCCCTACTGTAGTGATTAAGCGCTTAAGCTGCAAGTGGGACACGCCATCCACGCCGTCAAGTCCTTCATCCGTGCCGCCGGCATCGACGACGATTGCCATCTCAGCCGGCGCGAATGGCCATGGCCGCGGGAATCAGTACAGCGGCGGAAGGGTATCGGCCATACGGATGAAGGGATGCTTGGTGAAACGGCGGAAATCGGCCGCATAGCGCGATCCCTCCACCGGAGTGCCGTACGCGCCGGTTCCTGCGGCGCCCGGATCGTTGCGCCACGGCATGTACCACAACACCCGACGCGTGTCGTCGTTGGCGAGCGCGGCGGTGAGCAGGTAGTGCGTCCACGGCGAATCGGACTCGGACGGCGCAGCCGCCTTGGCCGTTCCGAAGTCGGCAGCATTCGCTCCACCACCGGCGGCAGCACAACCATCATCAGCAGCATCGGCGCAAAAGCCAGTACCGGCCAACGCGGCTTCGTCTTCCGCGCCCATCACGTACCGCGACGCGAATTCGCCCGGCGAGCCCACTTCGGTGGCGGCGGCGAGCTTGCCACGTTCGCGGGCGAGCCGTCCGACCACCGTCAGCATGGTGATCAGATCGTCGTGCCGTTCGTGCGGCTGCTCGGCCTCGACGTCGGCGGGCGCGATGTCCCAGTAGTCATCGAATCCGAGTACGTCCACATAGTCGTCGCCCGGGTAGGCGTAAAGATACCCGGCCTCGCATGTGCCTTCCGAGCTCATGTCGATTCGGCTGCGATCCGGCGAGTAGGCGTAAAGCACGTTGTGCAGGCCGCGTACGTCGCGCAGATAGTCCACGGTCATGCGCCACAGGGCGACGAATTGTTCCGGCGTGGTGTCGGTGGGTTGCGCGGGCGACCCGGTGCACCACCAGAACCAGTCGCCGGTGTGCTCGTGGAACGGGCGGAATACGATCGGCACGGATTCGCCGCTGACGCCATCCACCACCGATTCCAGAAACGCGGCCACGCGGTCCAGCCATTCGAGGAACTGCCCGTGCCGTGCGCCGCCGGGCAGCACGGCCGCCACGGAACCGGGCGCCATATTGTGTCCGTATCCGCCGAAGGTGATCGGATTGGCGGAATGCCAGCTCATGGTCGTCACCGCGCCCATGTTGTAGGCGCGCAGCAGTTCGTCACGGACGTCGTCCATGGAGAAGCCGTCGATGTTGGTGGTTTCGTCTCGCTCCACGCCGCTCAGGTCGCTGCCCCACAGCGCGGGATAGGTTCCAGTGACCGCGTGCACGTCGGAATCGGTGTTCAGGCCGATCACGTTGCTGGTCTCGTTCTGATGTCCGAACATGGCGAATTCGCCGCTTGCCCGGCGCAGGGATCGGAACAGCGTACGGGCCAGCGGGTTCAGGTACGGATCGACCGGCTGCAAGCTTTCCCCGCTCGTCGTTTCCCCGCTCATCACAACGCCTCGAATTCAAGAATCACAGCCTGCATGGGCCACAGCGGCGGCACCTGCAGACCGATCTGCTCCAGCAGCGATCCGGTCGTCTCGAATCCGCCGTTCCGCGCGGCAGCGATCCACTGCGGCGTGTTCCAGCCCCAACGCGGCTCGCCCACTTCGTCGCGCAGGCGCACGCGGTACGTGCGGTTCGGGTCGAGCCCGCGCACGCGCAGTCGTTCGGCGAGCACGTCGCGCAGGTTGGTCGTGGTGGCCACCACCCATACTGCGTGCGTGCCATCGGCGGATACCACGCCGCGCCCGCGCAATGCCGGGTCGATGAAGTCGGCGTGCTGCACGCGGCCGGTATGCAGCAGTCCGCGCAGTTCCTTGTACAGCGCCACGAACGCCTTGAGCGAGGCCAGTTCCTCGTCGGAGCATTCGAGGATGTTCCATTCAAAGCCGGAGCAGCCTTCCAGCGAGATCGCCGCACGGTAGCTCAGGTCGGTGGCGCGCCAGGTGGAGTGCGCCGGCGAGGGGCCGACGTGCGCGCCGATCATTTCGGGCGGCACCACCAGTTCGGTGTAGCGCTGGATGTCCACGCGGTCGCGCGGGTCGTTGGAGTCGGATCCCCAGATACGGTCGGCGTGCTGCAGGATGCCGGCGTCGGTGCGCGCGCCGCCGGAGGAGCAGCTTTCGATTTCCAGGCCGGTGAATTCCCGCTTGAGATCGTCGAACAGACGGTAGCAGGCCAGGGTCTGCTCGTGCAGGCCGTAATGCCCGTCGTGCACCGGTTCGGTCACGTCGCGGTTGTGGTCCCATTTGATGTAGTCGACGCCGAGCCCGCCGACCAGTGCGGCCATCTGGTCGTGCACGTGACGGTATGCGTCGGGATTGGCCAGGTCGAGCACGTACTGCGTGCGGTACGACACGTCTTCGCGGTAGGGCACGGCTTCCGGTGCGGCAAGGATCCAATCGGGGTGTTCGCGCGCGCAGTCGGAGTCGAGGTTCACCATTTCCGGTTCGAACCACAGGCCGAATTCCATGCCAAGCCTGTGCACATGCTCGGCCAGGCCGTCCAGCCCGTTCGGCCAGACCGCCGGGTCCACCACCCAGTCGCCCAGGCCTTTGGTGTCGTCGCGGCGCAGGTGGAACCAGCCGTCGTCGAGTACGAAGCGTTCCACGCCGACTTGTGCGGCGCGGTCGGCGAGCTTCTTCAGCGTGGCCTCGTCGTGATCGAAGTACACGGCCTCCCATGTGTTGAGCGTGAACGGGCGCGGCTTGGCCGCCGGATCCACGCGGCCCGGCGTGCCGCGCAGCCAGGTGTGGAAGCGCTCGGCCATGCCGTCGAGCCCTTCGGCGGAGTAGGAGAAGCATACCTGCGGCGTAGTGTAGCTTTCGCCGCCGTCCAGTTGGATCTCGCCCGGGCCGAGCAGTTCGCCCGCGCCGATGAGCGGCTCATGGCACGGCAGGTTGTCGATGCGGTAGGTCTGGTTGCCGCTCCATGCCAGGTGGCAGGCCCACACCTCGCCTTCGCTCCATTTCGGCTGGCCGTTGGTGGCGATGAACATCCACGGGCTTTCGTGGCTGGTTTTGCCGTGACGGCATTCGCGCGTGACGGAGCCGGACGGCAGCGCGGCGGTGCGGGGCTGCTTTTCCAGCGGCCAGCGACCGGTGAACTGGGTGAGCGTGTCGACGCGCTTGGGCATGGGAAGCGTGGATTCGAGCCAGTTGACGGTGAGCGGTTCGGCCGCGTCGACGGTGTTGGTGATGGTCTGCGTGATGAGGATGAGTCCGCCGTGCTGCAGGGCGAGCGTAAGTTCGAGCCGGATCCCGTTGACGGCGTCTTCGGCGGCGATGGCGATGGAGGTGCCGAATCCGTCGGCGTCTTCGTGGGTGACCGACGTTTCGACCTTGGTCCAGCGGGCGAACACCGGCTTGACGCCGCGGTACGCTTCAAGCCCCGGACGGCCGGCGAAGGCCTCGGCGCCCTGCGGCAGCAGCGACGGGCGCAACGCGGCGTCCGGCTTCTCCCGCGGCGGCGTGACCTTCAGCGTCATCGCATCCAGCTGGGCCAAGCCGGCCTCATCACAGGAAATACCGAAGTCACGGCCCCAATATTCGACTTGCGGCATCTCGTTTTCCGGCGTCTTCAGCACGACGCAGACGCCATCGCGGCGCAACACGACATGTGGTCCCTGATCAAACATCATTGTCTCCTTGGGCTGTTTCAAGCGGTTACCACGGCAAGGGACTCGACCTCGCCATGAGCGCAATTGACTTTTACGGAAAACCAGTATATATTAAGCGCTTAAGCGGAGCAAATGGCGGCATGGCGATTCACAATGCATGCCGCGCACAACGCACGACGAATAGCATCGACGCTAAAGAGGTGATCGGCATGGCATTGGGCACGCAACTCACCAAGGAGCAGCGCGAAGCCATCAGCACGCTGGCTTCAGCCCCAACATACGCCAACGAATCCAAACTCACCATCTTCCGCAAGCTGCCCTGGAACAAGAAATCGGAATATTTTCGCGAACATTTCCTGATGCCCGTCGCAGCGGCGGCAATCGTCATGGCATTGGCCGCGTTCCTCATAGTGCGCTTCATTTCCCCCGATGCGCGGCCCGCGTTGTACGCGGCCGTCATCGACGACGCGCTACCCACCAGTGAAGCCACGAATCTGCAGGACAAGCTGGAAGACCAGCTCGGGGTCAGCGTGATTATCGACGATTATTTCGACATGGACAAGGATGGCCTGACCAAGCTGCAAACCATGCTTTCCAGCAAGCAAATCGACGTCATCATCGCCCCGCATAAGACCTTCAGGCAACTGGCCGGTTATGGATACCTCACCAATCTCGGGCCCACCATCAGCAAGTCGGACAACTCCAAGCTCGATGGCGCGACCATACAGCTTAAAGGCTTCAGCGACGCGGATGACGACGGCATAGACTCGTCCGGCACCGGCAAAGGCGCGGCGAGATCCTATGGACTGAAGCTTTCCGATGCTACGGGTTGGACCAGCATTGCGGACAGCGATCGCAACGCGCTCATAGGCATCGCGACCGGTACCAGAAACACCAATACCGCCCAGCGATTCATCGACTGGCTGTACCGGTGACGACCACCCCACCATCGCACAGCGCCGCGCAACACGCGAACAACCAAAGGAACGACATGGCATCGAATTTCTTCAATCAAAACAACCCGTACAACGTGGCGATGAGCACCATCGGCGATCTGGCGATGCTGTCGATAGCCTGGTTCGTCGGTTCGATTCCAATCGTCACCATCGGCGTCTCCACCTCCGCCGCATGCGAGGTGGCGCGAACCATGCAGGAGGCACGCGACCACGGCATCTTCCGTGGATACATCGCCGCATACAAGAGACGCATCGGCACGAATCTCATACTGTCGCTCATCATCGCCGCAGTATGGGCTCTGGCCGCCTTCGACCTGAGGTTCCTATCGATGCAGCAAGGCGGCGACGCCATCTCGGTCGTCTACGGCATCACCGTCGCAATATTCGCGATTCTCGGCGTGATGCTGGCATTCGTGCTGCCGCTGTCCGGCCGCAGCAAACTGGGCGTGGCCGAACAGATCAAACAGTCGTTCAAGCTGGCCGTGCTCAAACCACTCGTCGCTATCGCCATCTTCATACTCGACATCCTGCCGATCGCGCTGTTGGCCACCATACCGGGAGCCATCATCTGGGTGCCGATGCTGTGGATCCTCGCGGCAAGCGGCGGATCGTTCTGGCTGCAGATCCTGATGATCCGCAAAGCCTTCAAGCTGGAATAACATCAGGACAATAAACCGCGGTTCGGAGAGATGCTCATCCGATCGACCGCACCAATGGCATCAAAAAACGTCCGAGCAAGGCGGACACGTCACCGACCGACGGGAACCGGACCGGTGGTGCCGCGGCGCCGCAATTCGTACGGTTTTTCCATGACATGTCCGACATGTCCCCCGTCAATAAGCCTGAGCAGCAACTTGGCCGCCTCCGTGCCGGTCTTCACCACGTCACGGCCCATGGCCGTCAGATTCGGATAGGCGGCGGTGCACATGAAGGAGTCATCCCAAGAGATGACCGACAACTCATCGGGGACCTTGATGCCCATTGAGGTGGCCACTCCAAGACCGGCGAGCGCCATCACGTCATTGTCGTAGATGATGGCGGTCGGATGTTCGCCGAAGCTCAGCAGACGTTTCGTGGCCTCGCGGCCGGTTTCCGGCGTGTAGTCGGTATGCAGGCACCGATAACGGACACCCAGCTCGGAGGCAACGTCGGCGAAGGCGGAGTCTCGTATGTACGAATGCGCAAGCGATTCGGGACCACCCACGCGCGCGATGTGACGGTGTCCAAGATCATACAGATACTGCACCGCCTGGCGCACCGCATCGGCGTCGGCGCTGGACAGGCTCGGCAGATCGCCGGCCACGGAAGCGTCGGCGATCGCAAGCACCGGCATGTCCGCATCTTCGAGCAGCTTCACGCACGGGTCGCCAAGCTCCACATTGACCAGCAGCAGTCCATCGACGTTGCCGGTGGCGATCCAGTCCTTGATGATCGCCAGTTTGGCGTCCTCTCCGACGGCCATGCGGATCAGAATGGAATAATCGTGCTTTTCCAGCTCGGCGCCCAAACCGGAAATCAACTCCATCATGAAGGATTCGACGGACAGCAGCTCAGGATCGTAATCCAGCACCAAACCAATGCGCTGCGTCTTCGCCTTGGCCAGCGCCTGGGCCGCGCCGTTCGGCTTCCAGCCCAATTCATGGGCCACGCGCAGTACCTTGGCACGGGTCTCATCGGAGACACCGGATTTGCCGTTGAGAGCGTATGACACCGCACTGCTGGAGACTCCGGAAGCTTTGGCGACATCGAAAATCGTCACCTTGCTTTTTTGAACTGGCATGTCCGCACCTTACTCTTGCTGAAGTTGAACTTAAACGGTTCACCTACATCATACAGCAAAGGCGCCACCAAACCTGCAGAAAGCCAGTGCTTACGGCACTTTGCTTCATAGGGTCGGCGGCGCCTTTGCTTAATTTTTCGCTTAAGCGGAACCGTCATGCTGAAATGTTCAGTGGAATACCCTTCCCATCCATCGTTCCGGAGGGCGTTCCACAGATAGCGGCCAGGACGTCACCACTCGCGTTTGAGGTCGTTGGCACTGCGCAGCACGTTGGCCGCGGCGAACGCGGCCGGAACGGAAGCCGCGTCAGTGGCGATGTGCAGCGTGACGCTCTCGCCGGCCAGCAGGGAGACCATGCCTTCGGCGACGGACGCCTTGGCATCGACCTTGTCGACCATGCAGAACAGGTCGCGCACGTAGCTTCTGGCGGTGACCGTAAGCTCCACGCCGCCTTCGACGGCCTTGGCGGAGGTTCCGAACGCGTCGGCGGGAGCGGCAAGCTTCTGGTCGATAATCTCGGCCGGGTTGAAGACCACACGGGCGAAGGCGTTGTCGGACGGGATGGCCACAACCAGCTCATTGCCGGCGTCCCCATAGGAGACGATATCCTCGTTGAGCGGCAGCCCGATATGGGAAACCGCACCAAGCTCGACGTCGTCGAAGCTTTGGGAGGCGAGCACTTCGCCGGACAGGGTCACGCGCTCGACCTTCCAAGAGCCCTTCCACGCCTTGCGGGTGTCGTTGAGCACGATCAACTCGAAGTGGTCGTTGGCGGTCTTCACGCCTTCCCAGCTGTGGGTCTCGCGGTATTCCTCGGAGACGCGCGGCTGGATGGTGGCTAGGTGCGGCGCGAAGAAGTCGCGGGACGCATACCAGACCGGCTTGCGGTGGCCATTGAAATCGACCGCGGCCCAGGAGACGACCGGCCAGTCGTCGTTCAGCTGCCAGATCAGCGCGCCGGCGTTCACCGGCTCGAGGGAGCGCATATGCTCCACGCCGAAGCGCATGGCCTGCGCCTGCTGCAGCTGGCATGCCCAGTGCCAATCCTCGATGTCGGCCCAGTTGTCGGTGGGGATCAGCCAGCTGTGCTTGCCATCGGACGGCTTGCCGTTGACCACGCCGCCGAAGCTCACGTCGTCGAGATGGCCGGGAGTGATGTGCGAACGCATGCCGCGCGCCAGCTTGCAATTGCCACCGGAGGCCTTCTGATGCACCAGCATCTGCTTGCCGAACGGTTCCAGTTTGCCGTCATGCACGGCACCGGTGAGGGTGCTCCATGCCGGCGGAGCCTGGTAGCCGAATTCGTCGGCGAAACGCGGGGTGTACTGCGCATACACGGTGTAGTCGGCACGGTTCCAAGCATCCCAGATGTGCATGGTGCCGTCGGTGTCGAGGTTGGCGCCCGTGAACTTGGTGAAGCTCATCGGGGAGCTCGGCAGATAGGCGGAGCGGGCCGGATCGAGTTCGGCCAGCAGGGCCGGGAACAGTTCGGAATAGTAGTAGTCGCCCCATGGCTTCTCGCCGTATCCGAACTCATTCGGCTTGCGGTCGTCGTCGCGCAGGGCCTGCTTGTAGCCACCCCACTCGGAGTAGGCCACATAGTTCTCGTTGGAGCCGTTCCACACGATGAGGCTGGCATGTTCGGACAGACGGGTGATATGCTCGCGGGCCTCGGCCTCGACCTCGGTCTTGGTCTCGGCATCCTCCGGATAGGCGGCGCAGGCCAGCATGAAGTCCTGCCACACCATGATGCCGTACTTGTCGCACAGGTCGTAGAATTCATCGGACTCGTAGATGCCGCCGCCCCAGGCGCGCACCATATTGGAATTGGATTCCACAAGATCGCGGATGCCGCGCTCGTAGTCACGCTGGGAGACACGGGAGATGAAGGCGTCGTCGGGAATCCAGTTGTAGCCGTGCGCGTGCACCGGCACGTCGTTGACGTAGATCTGGAATGGGCGGCCGATTTCGTCGGCACGGGTGTCCACATGCACGGTACGGAAGCCGACATGGCCGTTCCAGGACGTTTCCTTGACGTCGCCGGCGGTGACGTCGACGTCGTACAGCGGCTGATCGCCGTAGCCGACGGGCCACCACAGCTTCGCTTCCGGCACGGCAATCGTCAGCACGGCCTCGTTGCAGCCTTCGGCCACCACGCCGTCGACGGACAGGTTCGTGCCGAAGCCGGAGATTTCGGCGTGCACCGGCACGGCCTTGCGGACCGGATGGGAATCGTACGGGGACATGACGCGCCCTTTGCCGGCGCGTTCGATTTCGACGTGCACGTTGAGCAGTCCGGCACCGTCGGCGGTGACGTCGACCAGCGGGCGGACGGATGCGATGCGCACGCCGGACCAGGAGTCGATGCCGATCTCGCGCCAGATGCCGGCGTTGGCCACATCGATGCCCCAATCCCAGCCGAAGGAATAGCTCGGCTTGCGGATCTGGTTGAAGGCGTGGTGCTCGGTGTGCGGATAGTAGCCACGGGCCTGTTCCATGCGGTCGGATTCACGCACGGGGGATGTGAAGGTGACGGTCAGCTCGTTGGCGCCGTCCCTGAGCAGACCGCGTATGTCCCAACGGTAGGAACGGTGGAAGTTGCGGGTGGAGGCGACCGGACGGCCGTTCAATGCGATGTCGGCGATGGTGTCGAGGCCGTAGGCCACCAGGTCGTGACGGTCGGAGCCGTCGTCATGCCAATCGAAATGGCAGGTGAATCGCCAATCGACATCGCCGATCCACTGCTGCTTGTTCTCATTGTCGCCGTCGAACGGGTCGTCGATCAGACCGGCGTTGAGCAGGTCAAGCGTGGCCTCTCCCGGCACAGTGGCCGGAATGCCCGCGGCGAGCGTCGCGCGCAACGCTTCGGGAGCGGCTTCCGGATTGACGGCGGCCAACGTCCAACCCTCGTTCAGAGGAGCAAACGTGCTGGGGATGTGAGACATGGTAAATCCTTCTAACAAATGGTGGAGAAAAAAGGCCGCACCGCGATGACGAATCTCGGCGCGGCCTTGGAAGACGAAAGGAAACCTTCAGTTGCAGTGAGAGGAATCACTCCTTCACGGCGCCAGCAGCGACACCGTTGTAGATCTGCTTCTGGAAAGCCAGGAAGGCGATCAGCGCCGGCAGCAAGGTGATGATCACGCCTGCGCAGATCAGGTTGTATTTGGATCCTTGCGGGCCGGTGAAGGCGTACAGCGAGATGGCCACCGTGCCAAGCCTCTGCTTGTCCTGCAGATACAGGTTGGCCGAGTAGTACTCGTTGTAGATGCCGACGCCCTTAAGAATCAGGCAGGTCACGATGGCGGGCTTGAGCAGCGGCAGGAGGATGCGGCTGTAGATGGTGAAGTAGCTTGCGCCATCCATCAGCGCGGCCTCGTCAAGGGAGATCGGCAGATTCTCGAAATACTGGATGAAGATGTAGATCGAGATCACATCGGTGCCCATCGACATGATGATGTAGCCCCACAGCGAGTTGATCAGGTGGAAGCTGCCCATGATCTTGTAAACCGCGACTTGCATGGCGATGCCCGGCAACAACGCGGCCATCATGAACGCCATGCGAATCAGACCGTTGCCTGGGAACTGGAAACGGGAAAGCACATAGGCGAGCTGTGTGCCGATGATGGTGGTGAGGAAGCACACGCAGACGAGCACGATCAGCGAATTACGGAAGGCGACGGCCATATTCGAAAGCTTGAACGCCTCAATATAGTTGTCGAAGTTGAAGATATTCTTCGGGAACGCCATCACGGAGGTGGAGCGCCACTCATCGGTGCTCTTGGCAGCGGTGAAGAAGCAAGTGACCAGCGGCAGTAGCATCCAGAAGGTGACGAAAATCAGGCTGAGATATTTGAGGAAGCTCAGGATCCACAGTTTGAGATGGTATCCGAAACCGACCTTCTGCACTTGGCCCTGCGGGGCCTGCGCCTGAGGTGCGACGGTTGTGCCAGTCATCACGCACTCACCTTTCCGTTCTTGAACAATGGAGCCTTGCCGACCTTGACTTTGTTGGCGGCCTTCAGCGCGCGTCTGCGCTGCTTTTCGATCTTCGCGGCCTGCTTGCGGGCCTTCTCGGTGCCATCATCGGTGTCCTTGAACAGCACGCCCATGATGATCTTCTGCAGCAATGTGCAGATGATGATGATGACCAGCAGCACCACGGCCATGGCGGACGCCAAGCCCACCTTCTGGTCGGTGTGCGCGATCTTGTCCATCTGCACCATGTAGGTGCCGGTGCCGTTCGCGCCGGAGGTGATGACGTACGGGCCTTCGAAGGCGGAGAGCGAGCCGGTGATGGAGAGGATGATGTTCAGCACAAGGATGGTCTTGATGCCCGGCAGGATGATGTGCTTGAACTGCTGCCACTTGTTGGCGCCGTCGATCTCCGCCGCCTCATACAGCGAGGAGTCGATAGACATGATCGCGCCGATGAACAGAATCACGTTCTGTCCAAGATAACGCCAAATGGATGAACCCACCAGCGACCAGTTGTTGATGGACTGGTCCTTCAACCAGTACGGCAGATTGTCAAGTTGGAATCCGCACCACTGAAGCACGGTGTCGAGCACGTAGCCGCGGGTATAGAAGAACTTGAAGATGAAGCCGACCGCGATGCCGTTGATCAGGTAGGGGAAGAACATCGCGCCCTTGAAGAACGCGCCGCCGCGGACACGGAACGCAAGCACTGTGGACAGGTACAGGGCCAAGCCCACCTGGATGAGGGCACCGGCCATGTAGTAAAGGCTCAGCTTCAGCGTGGCGAGCAATTCGGGTCGGGTGAAGATATCACGGTAGTTGCGCAAGCCGATGAAACGTGGCGTGCCGATGTACTTCATCTTGTAGAGGGAATAACCGCACATCTGGATGAACGGCCAATAAGTGAAAATCACCAGCAATGCGACTGGGATGAAGCAGAAGGCTACGATGATGATGGCCTTCTTGTAGTCGCGCTTATGAGGATTGAAGGGGATGTCGTCCGCAGAAGTGGCCGCGGCACCCGCGATCGCGGTAGTCATGATGCTCTCTTTTCGTTGACGTACCAGTGGCATGGAAAGCCGGCGACCGCAACCGGAATAGGAGCGGCCGCCGGTAAGAGGAGGAAAGGGGAAAGGTTTTGCGATTGTTTCGGATCGGCCCCAAACAAGCCAGACCGACCCGAAGCGATCAATGGCGATCAGTACTTGGCTTCCGCGCCATCGTCCTGCATCGCCTTGTACCAAGCGTTGTTCCAATCCTTCATGATGTCGTCGTAGGACTTGTCCTTGTTGGCCGCGTGCTCGACGATGGCCTGGACGCGCTTGTTGCCATTGGAGTTGATGCCAAGCTCGGAGTCGGAGTTCACCTCGGAGAACAGATCCTCCTCGCCCTTCAGGGAGTCCGCGTCAGGCTCCATGGTCACATCCTTGAATTCGGCGTAGATGCTCGGAAGGTCACTCTCGCCATACTTGATCGGGATGCCGCCTTCGTTCATGGCGTAACCAGACTTCTCGGTGAGCCACTTGACGAAGATCATGGCCGCTTCCTGATTGTCCTTGGAAGACTTCTTGTTGATGCCCATGGAGTAGTTGCCACCCATGGAGGCATACTGCTTGCCCTTGATGGAGATCGGGAACGGCATGTAGCCGATGTCATCAGGGTGGTCACCGGCCTGCTGCATCTGGGTCACGGCCCAGGCGCCCAGCACCATGGTGCCGATCTTGCCGCTGTTGATCATGCCCTTGGAGGATTCCCAATCGGTGGTGGAATAATCATCCTCGGTCAGACCGTCGGCCACGGCATCGTACAGGATCTTGTACACGTTGTAGGCATGGGTTCCGTCGCCCGGATCCTTGAACGGAGCCTTGGTGTGCACGAGCTTCTGGTTCATGTAGGTGTCATCGCCGGTGGCCGTGGTGCCGATGTAGGCATCCCAGGCGCCCATGGTGAAGCCGGCCGCGTAGTTGGTGTACAGCGGGATGGCATCCGTCTTTTCCTTGATGAGCTTGAGATCCTTGATGAATTCGCTCGGGGTCTTCGGCAGGTCGGTGATGCCGGCCTTCTTGAAGACGGCCTTGTTGTAGACCACTCCCGAGGTCTGGCCATCCGTGGCGACGCCATAGCACTTGCCGTCGTAAGCCTTTTCGGAGGCGAGCTTGACTTGCTTCTTCATGGTGTCGAGCGATCCGTAGGAGATGAAGTAGTTCGACATTTCGGACTTATCGACGGACGGGATCATCATGATGTCGCCCCAGTCACCGCCCTGCAGGCGGGTGAGCGCGTTATCGGCGTAATTGGTGTCGGTCTGCACATCGACCTTGATATCCGGATAAAGCTTGTTGAAATCGGCGACATAGGACTTCCAATTCTTGCCCGGATAGGAATCAAGTCCCATATCGGTGCGGCCATTGTAGAACTTGATGCTGGCCTTGATGTCCTTGCCGGTCTTGCCGAGCTCGATCTTGTCGTACGTCATATCGGTCTGTCCAGAGGAGCTATTGCTGCCACCGCAGGCCGCCATGCTCACCGCGCAGACGGCCGCGATGCCGGCTGCAACGATCTTCTTGAGATTCATCTTCCGATCCTTTCTTGTGAATCCTTGTCCATCACTTCCGGAGTCTCGGCACCGATGCTCCATTGGTGATGCCTTTTCATCTCAGGCCTCTCTGCCTGCCTTTGATGAACTGGTAGTTATACCATAAGTGAACCCCTTAAGTTTGTCAAGCGCTTAAGTTGCGTTTCATAGCACCCTAAAGTAGCCGCAGCGCCACCGCAACCATATGGGCAATTCGCTTCTAATGCCTGAAATCCCAGTTATTTCAACTGTATCGAAACGGTTTGATACCCACTCCCCACAACCCAAGCCCACTTGCATTAAGGGGGTTAACGTATTTTTTTCATCGGAGTGTCGTTAAGCGCTTAAGCAAACGTATGCAAAATCCTGCAACAGCGGAAAACGGCGGAATCGCAACAAAAAAGGCATGCCACGCCATGAATGGACGTGGCACGCCGTTCATAGAACAACGCGGGACGGCGATCGCCGGACGCTCAGCCCTTGCGGGAAGCCAGGAAATCGCGGTACCACAGGAAGCTGTCCTTCGGGATGCGCTCCTGCGTGGCGTAGTCGACGTATGTGATGCCGAACCGCTTGGCATAGCCGAAATACCATTCGAAATTGTCAAGCAGCGACCACACGAAATAGCCGGTCAGCGGCACGCCTTCGTCGATGGCACGCTTCGCCGCGGCGAGATGGCGCTTGAGATAGTCGATGCGATCCGGATCGTGCACCGACTTCGTGCCGTCCTCGTTCACCGTCAGCTGGTCCTTGCAGGCCATGCCGTTCTCGGTGACCACCAGATCGACCTCCGGATAGTTGTCGTGCACGCGCACCAGCAGGTCGTGCAGGCCGTCCGGGTCGATGTTCCAGCCCATGTCGGTGTGCGGCCCTTCGGTGGGCAGCCAGTCCACGTCGGACGCGCCGGGGGCGGTGGACGCCTCGGTGCTTTGCGGGAACTGCGGACGGTCGGACATGGCCACCCGATTGGTGGAATAGTAGTTGATGCCCAGCACGTCGATCGGCTGGTGGATGAGCTCGAGATCTCCGGACTGGATGAAGTCCCAGTCGCAGATGCCCTTGGTGACGGAGAACAGTTCGTCCGGATAGCGGCCGCGCAGCATCGGGTCGAGGAAGGCGCGGTTGGAGATCAGGTCGAGGCGATGGCAGGCATCGGCGTCGCCACGGTTGAACTGCAGGTTCAACGTGACCGAATACTTGGCCTTGTCCCCCACTTCGGCGCGGACGGCCTGCGTCATCAGGCCATGCGCCAGATTCAGGTGATGGACCGCCGGGAAGGCGCCGGGGCCGAGACCCAAGCCCGGCGCGTGCTCCTTGGCTCCATAGCTCAGGTAGGACGAGCACCACGGCTCGTTCAGTGTGGTCCAGGTGTCGACGCGGTCGCCGAGGCGCTCGGCCACGATACCCGCGTAGTCGGCGAGCGCATAGGCGGTCTTGCGATTCAGCCAGCCGCCCTCGTCGCCAAGATATTGCGGCAGATCCCAGTGGTACAGCGTCACGACCGGCTTGATGCCGGCTTCCAGCAGGGCATCCACGACGCCTTCGTAGAAGTCGAGTCCTTTTTCGTTGGACGCGCCGCCGGGCGTCGGCAGGATGCGGGGCATGGCGATCGAGAAGCGGTAGGCGTCCACACCGAGATCCTTGAGCAGCGCGAGGTCCTCACGCCAACGATGGTAGGAATCGGTGGCCACATCGCCGGTGTCGCCGGCGAGGGTGGCTCCCGGCGTATGGCTGAAGGTGTCCCAGATGGAGGGGCAACGGCCATCCTCGGTCACCGCACCTTCGATCTGATAGGCCGCCGTGGCGGTACCGAACACAAAATTCTGCGGGAAAGAGAGCGTCATTGCATATCCTTAACTGAAGCGGTTAATATTAATGAGATTAACCGATGTCGTAGACTATTTCACAATGACACATCCCGTTCCACGGAGCGGGAGACACCATCAGTTCGTTCCAAGGAAGGGCCATGAACACCACCACCCAAGCATCTCGATTCATTCCAATCACCAACCCGGACCTTCGGTTCATGGGGCGCATCGACCGCACCCCCGCCGACCATCAGGCCTGGGCGTTCCCCTACACGCAGGTGTCGTTTCGCTGCACCGGCACCAGCGTCAGCGTGCGCCTCGTCAACCATTGGGGATACGGCGACGCGTATCTCGGCGCCATCATCGACGGCATGCAGGTCAAGGCGCGCGTGCCCATCGACGGCGCGCATGACGGCATCAGCATGGAAAACGGCTACCCAAGCCGCGTGGAACTGACCGGGCAGCAGGACGACGGACCGCGCCATCCGGTCGATGTGGCGATCGCCGCCGATCTGCCGGACATCGAACATGAGGTGACGATCTTCAAACGGCAGGACGAAGGCAACAATCGTTTTGACGTATACGGCATTCTGCTGGACAACGGAGCGAAGCTCATGCCGACGGCGACACCGCTGCCGGAGCGCCGCATCGAAGTGTACGGCGATTCCGTAACGTGCGGCGAGCGCTGCGAAGCGGCCTGCTACGTGGGGCAGGCCGATCCGGAGGTGGATTTGAGCCCGTACAGCAACGCTTGGTATTCGTACGCCGCCATCACCGCACGCAATCTCGACGCGCAGGTGCACTTGGTCTCGCAGGGCGGCACGACCCTGCTGGACGGCATCGGCTGGTTCCATGCGCCGGATTACATCGGCATGGAAAGCATCTGGGACAAATCCGTCTACAACACGCAGCTGGGCGGCACGACCGCTTGGGATTTCGCGCAGTACACGCCGCATGTGGTGGTGGTCGCGCTGGGTCAGAACGATGCGCATCCCCGCGATTTCATGGCGGATGACTATGACGGCGAGGAAGCCACGCATTGGCGGGCCCGGTACGTCGATTTCGTGCACGCGCTGCGCGGAAAATATCCGCATGCGCTGATCGTGCTCGCCACCACCGTGCTCATCCACGACCCGTCCTGGGACCGCGCGATCGACGAGGTGTGCCATACGGTCAACGACGAAGGCGACGACCGCGTGCGTCACTTCCTGTACTCGCGCAACGCGGCGGCCACGCCCGGCCATCCGCGCGTGGTGGAACAGCAGGAGATGGCCGACGAGCTGACCGCGTATCTGGAGTCCTTCGGCCCCAATCTGTGGAAGTGACCTCGAGGCGTCCCTCATAGCGGTCTCGAAACGACTCTAACAACCCCAGCAACCCTATAACGAAACCGGCCGCCCCCTCGAATCGAAGGGACGGCCGGTTTTCCATATCGTCACCCGGTGACGTCACGCCACGGCATCATTCACCGTCGTCACTCGGCGCCGTGTGGTCCGTCAGATCAAGCCGGAACGGCTGGGCGGGCAATCCATCGCTGTTGAACAGCGGAGCCGGCCCCCAGCTACGCCATGCGTACCGCATCGACATCGGCTCCGGCACATCCGGACATGCCAGCGTGATCGTGCCGATGCTGCGGCTGTTGACGGGAATGCCGAATTCCGTGGCGTTGTAATCGACCACGTTCACCTTGGAATTGACGAGGTCGTCGATATCGCAATCCACGAAAATCGCCGCGGTGGCCGGATGGAACACGCCGTCCGCGCCCGCAAGCTCGAAACCGGAGCTCTCCGGCGAACGCACCAGCGAAGGCAGCTCCGCATCGGAACCCTGATTCCTGCTGCCGGGCGTGGTTCCGTCGAAATGCAGACCGTGCGCGTAACGGAAGAACAGCCGTACGCGGCCGTTCGGATCGCAACGGAAGCCCAGCACCGTCGGCCCGTACACAGGAATGCGGGACATGCCGTAGACCTGCCTCAACGCGCAATCGGCAAGCCGTTCACCCGGAGTGCGCTTGTCGACGGGGTGGATGTTGTCGTACTCGCCGCAATCGATGGTGCAGATGACGTACACGTTGTCGATGGACTGCGCCGCGTCCCATTGGGCCTCGCGCAGCACCGGCCACAGCATCGGATCGCCTTCGGTCTCGTCCACCTTCTTGTCGATCCATTGCGGCAGCTGCACGATGAGGAACGGCAGGTTCTCGCTCCAGATGGCGCGCCACTCGCCGATCAGCATGCCCAGCAGCTCACGGTAGGACCCGCAATACGGCTCGTCCTCCTCGCCCTGGTACCACAGGAAACCGGCCAGCGAATACGGCGCAATGCGTTCCAGCATGGCGCGGAACGGCCCGGTCGGACGGTACTGCGACGTCGGCGTGACTGGCGGCGGCCACGGGCAGGCGCCGTACTGCTCGTTCAGCGTATCCCACGTCACGTCGGGATCGGCTTCCTTGGCGGCCGCGATATTCGCGTTCCAAGCATCGAATCTCGTCTGCCATTCGTCGGTTTCCAGCTTGAACTGCTCCTGCGTCTTGCCGGCGATCGCACGCTCGTAGCGGGTGAGATAGCCACGTCCGGCCTCGCTGGAATTCAACGCGTCCTCGCTCATCCAGCAAGTGATCGACGTGCCGCCGATATAGCAGTCCACAATGCCGATCGGCAAATCGGGATCGAGTTCGGAGCGCAGCTTGTGTGCGAAATAATAGGCGACCGCGCTCATCACACCACTGTTTTCCGGCGATGATTCCTGCCAACTCGCCGCGTTCTCCGCATTGAGGTTGATGACGCCGGTTTTCGGCACGTTGTAGAAACGCAGCAGTGGGTCGGCGCAATCCTCAAGGGCCGCTTCGGCGTTCTCACTGTTGCGTAGCTCAAGTTCCATATTGCTTTGGCCGCCGGCAAGCCACACCTCGCCGATCAGCACGTCCTCGAATTCAAGGGAATCGTTGCCCGCGGTGACGCGGAGCGTGTACGGACCGCCCTCCGGCTGCGCAGGAAGCATCACGCGCCACGGCGAAAACCCGTCCTTGAGATCCTTCGAAGCGTACGCGTGGGCCTGCGCGACCATCGACCCGTCGAAATCGCGAATCTCCGCGGCGACCTCCATACCCGCGCAATCGGCATCCAATACGCCGAACACGGCAATGGGCTTGTTACGCTGCAATACCATATGCGAGGCGAAAATCGCCGCCACATGCAACACACCGGCCGAGCTACGCTCCTCGACCTCATCGACTTCCGCAGTAAGTTCAGATCCCGGCGCGGGACCAGTCGCAGCAACCATGGCATCTCTTCCTACTAGAAATACGACATGCCTATCCTATGTCATTTCCGGCCGGGGATACACGAATCCACCATCCAGTGAGCAGTGGATTTTTTACGGTTTCACGGCTCACTTTGTGGACTGGATACGTGCCAAGGCACCGCCTCCGGTAGGATAGACCGCAGTTTGCAGGACAAAATCCATGCACGAAACCACGAATTTCATCTGCGAATGGTAGAAACCCGAACGCTTTCCAAGCGTTCACCCCACTACACAAAAAGGAGTGCCAAGTACAATGGCTGCACAAATCTGGTACGAGAACGACGGTGATCTCTCGGTCCTCGAAGGCAAGAAGGTCGCCATCATCGGTTACGGTTCCCAGGGCCATGCCCACGCGCTGAACCTGCGCGATTCCGGCGTCGACGTCGTCGTCGGCCTGCGCCCCACCTCCAAGTCCGTCGAGCATGCCAAGGAGCAGGGCCTGGAAGTCAAGTCCGTTCCGGAAGCCGCCGCCGAGGCCGACATCATCATGATCCTGGCTCCCGATCAGTACCAGCGCAACATCTGGAAGAACGACATCGAGCCGAACATCAAGCCGGGCGCGGCCGTCGCCTTCGCCCACGGCTTCAACATCCACTACGGCTACATCAAGCCGTCCGAGGACCACCCGGTCTTCATGGTCGCCCCGAAGGGCCCGGGCCACATCGTGCGTCGTGAGTACGCCGCTGGCCGTGGCGTCCCGGTCGTCGTGGCCGTCGAGCAGGACCCGGATGGCAAGACCTGGCCGCTGTGCCTGGCTTACGCCAAGGCTCTGGGCGCTCTGCGTGCAGGCGCCATCAAGACCACCTTCAAGGAAGAGACCGAGACCGATCTGTTCGGTGAGCAGAACGTGCTCATGGGCGGTGTGAACAAGCTCGTCGAAATGGGCTTCGAGGTCCTCACCGACGCCGGCTACCAGCCGGAGATCGCCTACTTCGAGGTGTGCCACGAGCTGAAGATGATCGTCGACCTCATGAACGAAGGCGGCCTGAACAAGGACCGTTGGTCCTGCTCCGACACCGCCCAGTACGGCGACTACACCAACACCTGCATCGACGAGCATGTGCGTGAGCGCATGGAATACCACCTGAAGCGCATCCAGGACGGCTCCTTCGCCAAGGAGTTCATCGAGGACCAGGACGCCGGCGCCCCGAAGTTCAAGGCCCTGCAGGAGGAGTACTCCAACGTCCGCATCGAGACCGTCGGCCCGAAGCTGCGCGCCATGTTCTCCTGGAACAACGGCCAGGACGAGGACGCCGACATGGCCACCTTCACCGGCAAGATCGCCCGCGGCTGAATGGCTTAGGGCTTAGCCCGATTACAAGCCCCAATTACCAGCGGAAGGCCGCCACCCGTTCGTGGGTGGCGGCCTTCCGCTGTTTACGAAGGATTCCGGAAGGAAACCGAAGGAAATCACCCTCGTACGCGAAAAGGTCGATTCATCGCATCGGACACCGGTCAAAGCCAATCCAACGCACAAGCCAGGAACATAGCCGAAGCAACCACCATTCCAGTCGTACCGACATTCCAGTTGCGCCAAACGGATAGTCATATCAAACGGATAAATCGTGCACAGCACAGTCCACACAACGCAAAAGACCGCCGTCCGAACGAATCGGGCGACGGTCTCACGCAATGCTTCAGATTCCGGCTCTCAGCTCGGAATCAGGCGATCTCACTGAACCTGGGTACGAGCGATCTTGCCGTTGAAGGACTCGGCCATATCGGCATCGGCGTCCACCTGGTTGTTCCAGGAGAACATGGCGCGCAGCTTCGGGCCAACGGTCTCCAGGTGCGGGTGGCTGTACTCTTCCTGCAGCTTCTTGAACTTCGGAGCGCCAGCAGCCTGGTCATCCATGAACTCCTTGGCGAAGGAGCCGTCCTGGATGCGCTTGAGCTGGTACTGCATGCGCTTCTTGGTCTCCTCGGTGATCACGGTGGAGGTGTAATCGCCGTACTGGGCGGTGTCGGAGCAGGACCAACGGGCCTTGTTCAGGCCGCCTTCGTTAGCCAGGTCGACCAGCATCTTCAGCTCGTGGAACACCTCGAAGTAGGCGATCTCCGGCTGGTAGCCAGCCTCGGTCAGCACGTCGAAGCCGAGGTCGCACAGGTGGTTGATGCCGCCCATGAGGACGTCCTGCTCACCGAACAGATCGGTCTCGGTCTCTTCCTTGAAGGTGGTCTTGATGGCGCCTGCACGCAGAGCGCCCAGAGCCTTGGCGTAAGCCAGGCACAGCGGCCAGGTCTTGCCATCCGGGTCCTGCTCGACGGCCACGACGACCGGGACGCCACGGCCAGCGGCGTACTCACGACGCACGATGTGGCCCGGGCCCTTCGGGGCGACCATGAAGACCGGGTGGTCCTCGGACGGCTTGATGTAGCCGTAGTGGATGTTGAAGCCGTGGGCGAAGGCCAGAGCTGCACCCGGCTTCAGGTTCGGCTCGATGTCCTTCTTGTACACGGCGGCCTGGTACTGATCAGGCAGCAGGACCATCACAACGTCGGCCTCGGCAACGGCGTCGGCAACGGACTTGACTTCCAGACCCTGCTCCTTGGCGTACTCCACGGACTTGGAGGTCGGACGCAGGCCGACGACGACGTCGACGCCGGAATCGCGCAGGTTCAGCGCGTGGGCATGGCCCTGGGAACCGTAACCGAGGATGGCGACCTTCTTGCCATCGAACACGGACAGATCAGCGTCCTTCTCGTACCAGATAGTTGCTGCCATAATAGGCGCTCCTTTATTTTTTCTTTTATTGCGATTCGGGACTTTGCTTTCCCGAACAAACTCGCGTTTTCTTATTCTTTTTTCGGTTGTCGCGGCGGGCCGTGGCTCCTAGGAGTTTACTCCCCCCGGATCGTGTCCGAGGAACCACCCCGCATCTCCTGCGGAACTGTTTTAGTCCCGCTTTCTTTATGTTGCTTGTTGACGTTCACATAGTGGTTACGTTCGCGTCAAACGTTTTTTTGTAAGGCTGCCGAAGCCAATTTCACTTGGTGAAATCGACGTCCTTGGTCTCCTTGCAGCTCAGCACCGCGATGAGGCAGCACAGGGCCATCACACCGAGGTACAGGCCAACGGAATGCACGCCCCAGTGATGGGACAGCCAAGTGGCGATGGTCGGTACGAAGGCCGCGCCGACGATGGCGGCCAGGTTGTAGCCGATGCCGGATCCGGAGTAACGCACGTTCGCGTCGAACAGTTCCGGCAGGAAGGCGCCGATCGGACCGAACGCGGTGCCCATCAGAGCGAAGCCGATGCACAGGAACAGCAGGTTGGCGGCGAAGTTGCGCTGGCCGACGACCGTCGAATCAAGCAGGAACGGGAACAGCAGCGCGAAGGCGACGAGGCAGCAGGAGGAGATGATGATCACGCGCTTGCGGCCGAACTTGTCGGCGTTCACGCAGGAGATCACGATGAACGCGGCGAACACACAGATGGCGATCATCAGCATCAGCAGATACTCCTGGTTGCTGAAGCCCAGGCCGCCGCCGCCCTGCTCGACGGTCTTGGTACCCCAAGCGAGGGACCAAGTGGCCAGCGTGTAGAACAGCGTGTAGGTGACGGCCACCAAGAACGTGGCCTGGATGACTTCCTTCCAGCTCTTCTTGAACACTTCGGTAAGCGGGGACTTGACGACCTTCTTCTGTTCCTGGGCCATGCGGAAGATCGGGGTCTCCTCCATCTGGACGCGGACGATGAGGCCGACGATCACCAGGATGGCGGACAGCAGGAACGGCACGCGCCAGCCCCAGGCGAGCATCGCGTCATTGTCGTTGAAGGTCTCCAGCAGGAAGTAGGTGCCGTTCGACAGGAAGAAGCCGATCGGGGCGCCCAGCTCCGGGAAGGAACCGTACAACGCGCGCTTGTCTTCCGGAGCGTTCTCGGTAGCCACCAGAGCGGCGCCGGACCATTCGCCGCCCAGACCGATGCCCTGCACGAAACGGCACAGGCACAGCACCGCGACGGCCGCGATGCCCCACTGGTCGTAGGTCGGCAGGCAGCCGATCAGGAAGGTTGCGACGCCCATGGTGAGCAGGGAGACCACGAGCGTGGTCTTGCGGCCCATACGGTCGCCGAAGTGGCCGAACACCAGCGAGCCCAGCGGGCGGGCGATGAACGCGATGGCGAAGGTCAGCAGGCTGGCCAGCAGCGCGACGGTCGGATTGGTGGTGTCTCCGAAGAACACCTTCGGGAAATAGTTCGCAGCGGCGGTGCCGTATGCGTAAAAGTCGTAGAACTCGATGGCGGTGCCGACCATGGATGCCGCGATCACGGTCTTCACCGAATCGCGTACCATCGCCTGCGCCTTGCCAGCGGCCGCTTCGACTGCACTCATTGATGTACTCCCTGTACGTCCTGTTACCGGCTCCCAACTTCCGCCGATAACGATGTTGTTTGTATGTTTTTCTGTTATGCGCTATGCCGGCCGGCTTCAAAGGTTTCCGTTGCGTCTGCCTTGTGGGCTGCAACAAAAAGGCCCCGCATCATGCAGGGCCATCAACGTGTGTGTTACGCGCGCCTCAAACCCTGCCTTCGTTGGCGAGGGATTGAAGCCGCTATGCTCGAATCAGTCCGCCAACGAAAGCGGAATAATAATTCGTGCGGACAGCAGTACGCGTGCAACCATTCCGTTCATCTTGGCGGACCTCCTTTCGCAAAGTCTTTCGCTCGGCGGGATTTCCGCTCGAACTAAGCCTTAAAAGTAGGCGCGTCCACCTCCCCCATCTACCAAAGGTTCACTATGTGGACACGCCTGCCTGAATTGTTTTTCAAATCGCCTTTCGGGCTATTTTCCGCCGTTTTTCAATCGTTTTCGATTGACGTTCCGTCATTTTTTCAATGGCAGCGTCAGAACGGCGGCAAGCAGCATGGCGATCGCGGCCACGGCGAACATCGGCAGATAGGCGCCCGTCGCGATGATGACGACCGCGCAGACGGCGACGCCGAGCAATGCGCCGATCGTATTGGCCGATCCGTAGGCGGCCAGCGAGCGTCCGACGGAACGCACGTCCGGCAGAATCGCCAATCCCAGGCTCTGGCTGACGCCGTCGAACACCACGCAGGCGAAGCCGGCAAGCAGCGAGTAAAGGGAGACAGCGAGCAGATGGTCGGCGATCAGCAGCGGCAGCAGGGCCGCGACGATGAACAGCGCGCAGGCGGCGACGGCGGGAATACGCAGATCGTCGAACGCGCGGGCGATGCGGCCGAGCAGCAGCGCGGCGACCAACGCGCCGACGAAGGCGGCTACGGCCATCGCCACAACCACCGAACCCGCGCCGTGGAAGCCGAGGAACCGATAGTCGGAAACGGCGCTTCCGAAACCGAATCGTGCCATGTACCACTGGAACACGGTGATGCCGGCGGTGGCCGCGACGCCCATCATGCGGGCCGCGAACGCAGCGAAGAACTTGGGCGCTCCCTTCGGCGGAAGGTACTGCGAGAAATAGTCGCTACTGCGCGCGCTCCTGCGGGGCAGATAGCTGCTGGAGCCTTCGAACGGCAGTACCAGCAGCGTGACGGCCGCGGCGATGACGAAAGCCACCGAGCATCGCAGCAGAGCCGTGCGCACGGCGCCGCTTCCCCAGCCCAGATCATCAAGATTCCAAGTGAGGGCCACGGCGGCGATGACGCCGACCATCTGGCCGAGCGCCTGCCCCTTGCCACGCCAGGAATCGGCCCGGTCGCGGAACTTGTCCGGCACACGTTCGCCGAACGCGGCGGCGAACGGCATGGCGATCATCGCGTATCCGACCTGCCCGAGCAGCCAGAAGAACACCACCAGCGGCAGGAAATCCGAAGCGCCCATGATGGCGAACGACAGCGCCGCAAGCACGCTGCCACCGGCGATCCACGGCGTACGGCGGCCGAATCGGCAGTAGGAATGGTCGGAGGCGACGGCGATCAACGCGTTCATCACAAAACTCAGCACAAGGCCCGCGCTGGTGAGCCAAGCAAGGATGCGGACGCTGCAGAAACCGTCGAAATCCGCGAAACGGCTCAGAAACTGCGGCACGATCACGGTGTTGAGGGCCGCGAGCGGAGCGTTGAACAGCAGCGCGCCGAGCGCGAATCCAATGGTGAGGCGACGGGATTGCGCCTTGGTAGGGGTGGTGCCGTCCGGCGCGGTCATCGGATCACGCAGATCGAGGAACGACGATTCGAGGTTCGGCACGGCCACGTCAAGATGCGCGGCGGCGGTCAGCGGGGAGCCGGATTCCGCGGAAATGCGCGCCGCCTGCGTTTCCGGACGCTCGTTGGAGGCTTCCGGCACGCGCGGATTCTGTTTCACGGCAAGGCGCTTCAGCGCCGCCTTGGCTTCCGGCGTGAGCGTCTTCTCGTAGTCTGGACGGTCGTCGATGCCCGGGCGGATGAACACCTGTCCGGGCAACGGTTTGGGCTGCATGGGCTGCTCGTTGTTCTGATTATTTTCGGTCATATCCACTGTTCTTCTTACTTTGTTCTTCTTGCTTTTCTGCTTCGTCTGTTTTTCTGCTGAGTCCCGCATATGTATCCGTCATCGTGCACGCGCCCGTATCGCAATGCATGCTATGGTGCGCGCATATCCGAATCCCGCGTACGTACGGATCGAAATGCATAAGAAAATCGCCCGAACACACTGCGACAGCGCATTCGGGCGATTCTTCAACGAAACCTACGATAGCAACACGTACGGCCACCGTCGCTTGTTTTTGTTGTTCCCGTTGTCTCCTTTGTTTCCATCAAGCGACGAGCGGCGGATTGGCGATCAGGTCGTCGCTGCGGTGGGATCCGGCGGAATCCTCCCATTCCAGCGTGGCGACCGGCGTGGTGTTCTCGACGCCCAGACCGCGCTTCGGCTCGAAGGTCAGCGTGGCCTGCGTGGTGGCGCCACGCCACGTGAAGCTGATGGAGTCGTCGCCGTCGGCGGTGTACGAGAACGTGCCGTCGAACGCGTCGAGCTCGTTGCGGAATTTGGCCAGGGCATTGATGGCCTTGACCACCGGACGCTTGAGGTTCTCGTCGATCTCCTCGGTGGAGTAGTAGTGGCGGTTGATGTCACGGCCGTTGTTGGTCTTGCGCAGCAGCTCCATATCGTTGCGGCCGGCGAGCGCGCCCACGTAGTAGACCTGCGGCACGCCCGGCAGGAAGAACTGCACGGCGCGGGCGGCGATGTAGTGCTGGTCGTTGCATCCGAGCGCCGAATAGTAGGTGCTGTTGACCTGGTAGAGGTCGAGGTTGGATGCCGCGGCACCAGTCGCCGCCTGGGATTCGCCGTGGGTGTTGGCGTGGATGGTGTTGACCAGGTTGTCCACGTCCTCGTCCGGCACGAGGCCCTTGAGCGAGCGGTCGAGCTGGTCAGAGCCGATGTCGATCACGCCGATGCCGTCGTGCGTATCGAGCACGGTGACAGCGTTGTTCGGGCGGATGTCGGTCCAGTGGGCGACGGGTTCGACGTGGCCGGTGCTCAGCGCGTGCAGGAGCAGCGGCGGCAGGGCAAAGTCGTAGACGCGGTCGACCTTGGATGCGATCTCGACCTGCTTCTTGTAGTAGGAGTGCACTTCGATGAGGATTTCCAGGCCGCGCTTCATGCCTTCCTCGCGCAGGCGGGAGATGAGCTTGAAGGTCTTCGGGGTCATGAAGCAGCTGGTGCCGGCTTCCTTGGCGCCGTAGCCGACGGCGTCGAGGCGGATGTAGCTCACGTGGGATGCGGCCATCTGGTCGAAGATGGACATGAGGTATTCCCAGCCCTTGTCGGAATCGGTGTCGATGTCCACCTGCTGCGGGGTGAAGCTGACCCAGACCAGACGGGTCTTGCCGGCGAACTTGTAGTGGGTGAACGGCAGGCCCGGGCGCGGGCGGTAGATGCCGGCCAGATCCTCTTCGGTGGCGCCGTTCGGGAAGACGGAGCTCATGGTAAGGAACATCGGATAGTACTCGGATTCCTCGCCCTTGGCGAGCACGTCCTGGAACTGCTTGGACTGCCAGCTCATGTGGTTGACGATGGCGTCGACCATGATGTCGTGGGTCTTGGAGAGTTCGGCCACGTCGTCCCAGCTGCCGAGGCGCGGGTCGACCTTGGTATGGTCGATCGGGTCGAAGCCCGCGTCGGCGCCGTCGAACGGGGTGAAGAACGGCAGGATATGCACGCCGTCGTACACGCCGTCGAAGCGGGTGCGCAGGATATCGGTCATGGATTTGAGGGTTCCGTCGCCGAGACGGTTGGCGTAGGTGATGAGCTGCACCTTGTTTTTCATGGGACCTCCTTTGGCTCCGTTTCCGGGCGGATTGGCGACGATTCCGGAAGTTCGCTCACTGCCGTTTCGATTGCCGTGCCGAATCATGCTGTGTCGAACCGGTTCGATAATACCGTCGCCAAAGCCGTCAAAGCAAACCAATCCGCGTGTCGAACCGGTTCGAAAGTCAATCGGCCGGCAGACGCCCCATCCGTCGTCCCATTCATCGCCCCAATGTCCGATTCTGCAGAAACGGACATCCAAGCAACCCAAATCACGCCATAAACGTCCGATTCGGGAGAAACGGACACGAAAAGCACATTCCGGGCATCCCAAACGTCCGATTCACCAG
>ERZ808246.619-NODE-619-length-28769-cov-25.363237_pt1 | contig 28769 bp, 26 predicted proteins | sample MGYA00521083_ERZ808246 | MGnify/ENA primary metagenome ERZ808246 (study PRJEB31516, sample SAMN03275577) | gut metagenome | biome: mammalia-associated habitat; material: feces | host: Papio cynocephalus | place: Kenya | collected 2012-07-07 ...
GACCTGAAACGAGAAGATTTTTTCGTTTTGGAAGTCGAAGAACGCAGCAATACTGTCGTATTGCGAGTGATGAGACAAATAAAACGGGGAAATATTCCGTTTCAGGAACCGTCGTACCCCGATTGTTTTGTCTAAAAAAGAGGCGTCTGCCTGTGGGCAGACGCCTCTTTTTTTCATTTACAGCGCTGTTTCGGCGCAAAAGCTGCTGCTTTTACTGCGGCGGACCGATAAATTCCCGGATCAGGGCATCCGGCGGGACCAGAGCGGCGGGGGCGATGGTCACCTGCGCCAGCAGCTCCAGCAGCTCGCGTGCATCGGCGCGGTTTTCCAGCGTCTGCAGCTCCTCCAGCAGTTCATCCTTGTACACGCTCACTTCGTAGGGGCAGAAGGTGTCAATATCGTGGGTGGAGCGTGCCTTGTACGGCATGATATACCGGTTTTCGCCCCGCTGCACGCTGCCGAACATCCGCAGCGTGTGCTCCACCGAGCGGTTGCGGAACAGCTTGTCGCGCAGCATCCGCCGCAGCAGGCGGATGCGCTTGGGATGCAGAGCTTCGCCGTTGTCGGTTACCAGCCGGGTGCGCACGCTGACATACAGGCGCTGTGTTTCTGCCTCCGGCAGGGTGATCACGGCGGGGTTGAGGGCGTGGATGCCCTCCAGAATGACCAGATCCCCCGGCTTGCGGGTCAGCGTGTGGCCGGAGTGGGTGCGGGAATTATCCGTAAAGTTGAAATGCGGGATGGGGGTCGGCCGGCCGGCGATGATGCCTTCCAGCTGCTGGTTGAGGAAGGGGATATCCACCCGGTCAGGGCTTTCCAGATCCAGCTTGCCGGCAGCAGCCAGCTGCTGCTGTTCCTCGCTCAGTGGGACAAAGTAGTTATCCAGCGAGAGCGCGTGTGCCTCACAGCCCCAGGCGTCCAGCTTTTCCTCCAGCTTGCGCGCGGTGGTGGTTTTGCCGGAGCCGGAGGGACCGGCGATCAGAATGATGGGACACTGCGCCCGTTTATCGCAGATATCCCGCGCCACGGCGGTCAGCCGGGCGTCAAATTCCTCCTCCGCCTGCCGCATATAGCCGTAGGCGTCTGCCCGCAGGCGGTCATTGATGGTACGGATGTCCATGTTCATATCGGTTCCTTCTTCTTTTCTGCGCCGGCGGCGCAGAGCCTTGCTTAGTTCTGTGTCTGTCTTTTCGGTGGGTCTGCCCGTCAGCGGTCCCACTTATTGCACAGGTCGTTGATCTGGTCGGCAAACCGGGCCAGCTCCTTGTTGGCGCCGCCGCGGTTCTTGTCGATCACGGCCAGCAGCCGGCGGCCGGCGGCCTGCAGGCGGCGGAATACGCTGTCCGCAGCCCTTGCCCCCGGGGTGGCGCCGCGGCCGATGCGCTGGCGGTTGCCCGGCTCCAGGCAGGTGCAGCGGCCAGCCTCAATGGTATATACTGCGCCATTGTACGGAGCTTCAGCCGCCAGGCCAAGCCGTTCGTGTACGGTGGCAGCAAATTCGTCGCACACCGTGTCATTGCCGTGGTTCACGAATACCTGCTGCGGCCATGCCGGCAGCCGGTCCAGCCAGTCCAGCAGCATCTCGCGGTCGGCATGGCCGCTGATGCCCTCCAGCGTTTCGATGGCGGCGCGCACCCGGATCTCCTCGCCGAACAGCTTCACGGTGGTGGCGCCCTCCACAATCTTGCGGCCGACGGTGCCCTCCGCCTGGTAGCCCACAAACAGCACGGTGCACTCCGGCCGCCACAGATTGTGCTTGAGGTGGTGGCGGATGCGGCCGGCCTCGCACATGCCGGAGGCGGAGAGAATGACCTTGGGCGTTTTGTCAAAATTGATGGCGCGGGACTCGTCGCTGGTCACGGCCAGGTGCAGCCCGTCAAAGCGGATGGGGTTGCAGCCGCTGTCCAGCAGTGCCAGGGTCTCCTCATCATAGTATTCCCGCATATCGCCGGAATAAATATTGGTGGCCTCCACCGCCAGCGGGCTGTCCACCCATACGGGGAAATCGCCGTGTCCCTTTACCAGCCCCTGCGCCTTGATCTGCCGCAGCAGATACAGCAGCTCCTGTGTGCGGCCGACGGCGAAGCAGGGCACCACCACATTGCCGCCGCGGTCGAAGGTGCGCTGCAGCACCCGGCTGAGATGCCCGATATAATCCGGCCGTTCGCCGTGCACGCGGTTGCCGTAGGTGGACTCGATCACCACCACATCGGCGGCCGGCGGCGTTTGCGGATCGCGCAGCAGCGGCCGCCGGACATTGCCGATATCGCCGGAGAACAGCAGGGTGTGCTGCCCGTCGGTGTCCGGCACCGTCAGCCGGATGCTGGCAGAGCCAAGCAGATGCCCGGCATCGGTGAACTCGGCGGTCATGCCGCCGGGCAGCTCCTGCGTCTGGCCGTAGCTGCAGGGGCGGAACAGCGCCACCGTACGCAGCACATCCTCGGCGGTGTACAGCGGCTCATAGGGGTCGCTGCCGTCCCGTTTGGCCTTGCGGTTGCGCCACTCGGCTTCAAATTCCTGGATATGTGCGGAGTCCAGCAGCATGATCTTCAGCAGTGCTGCGGTGGCACCGGTGACATAGATCGGCCCGGTAAAGCCCTGCCGTACCAGCAGCGGCAGCTTGCCGGAGTGGTCAATGTGCGCATGGGTCACCAGCACGGCGTCCAGCTCACCGGGGGATACCGGCAGGGTGGCGTTTTCGTAAATATCCGCCCCCTGCTCCATGCCGCAGTCAATGAGGATGCGGCGGCCATCCGCCTCCAGCAGAGTGCAGGAGCCGGTGACCTCATGAGCCGCGCCGAGAAAATGCAGTTTCATCATAAACACCCCTTAAGTGATTATCGTACGGTAAAACAGGCATATGCTGTGCCGGCCGAACCTATGCGCCCCCCGGTCACGGGTGGGGCTTATTTTCGCGGTAGGCCTGCATGATGTCCTTGAAGATCTCGCCATTGGAGGGCGGCGTCCAGGTAATGGCGTTGGCGCCGGCCTCAATGGTGCGGCGGATGCTTTCCTCTGTGGGGCCGCCGGTGGCAATAATCGGCATCTCCGGGTAGCGGGTGCGGATGGTGTGTACCAGCTCCGGCGTTCTGGCCGAGGCGGAGACATTGAATACGGTGGTGCCGGCGGCCACGCGGGCATCAATATCCTCGTCCGGGCGCACCACCGTTACCACCACGGGGATGTCCACGGTCTGCACCAGCCGGCTGACCACCTCATTGGTGGTGGGAGCATTGACCACCACACCGCAGGCGCCCTGCATCTCGGCATAGCTGGCCAGATGCAGCACCCGTTTGCCCTGGGTCAAACCGCCGCCCACGCCGGCAAATACCGGGATATCCGCCGCCAGCAGCAGTGCCTGCGTGATGACCGGCTGCGGGGTGAACGGATACACGGCAATCACAGCATCGGCATTCACATTGCGGATAATGCACAGGTCGGTGGAAAAAACCAGTGAGCGGATGCGCTTGCCGAACAGCAGGATACCGCTGCATTCCTGTATCACCTCCGGCACCCGCAGGGAGAATTTACGCAGTGTGCCTTCAATAGGTCTCGGCTCCATCATTTCCGCCATACAGTATACCTCCGTTTTTTCTGTTTTTTCCATTTTACCACAGCGTTTTCTCCAAATCGTGAACGGGATGTAAAACCGTAGGGGGCAGAGCACCCCTGCGGGAAAAAAGCATTGCACAATCGGCCGGTATATGCTATGATGGCGGGAGAAACGGAGGCTTTTATCATGCAGGAACAACGGCAGATCGTGGTGACCGATGCCCGCACCGTGGTGGGTGGCGGCATGACCCTGGATTTTTTGCAGAAATACGGGCAGGTGCAGGTGTATGACCTGACCCCACCGGAGCTGGTGGCGGAGCGCATCCGGGAGGCGGAAGCGGTTTTTATCAATAAGGTGGCGCTGACGGCGCCGCTGCTGGCGGCCGCCCCGCGGCTGCGGTATGTGGGCATTTTCGCCACCGGCTATAATAATGTGGATATTGCGGCGGCGCGCGCCCGCGGCATTGCTGTGTGCAATGTGCCCGGCTACTCCACCGAGGCGGTGGCACAGCACACCTTTGCGCTGCTGCTGGAGCTGATGAACCGGGTAGGCGACTACCGCCGCACGGTGGAGCAGGGGGATTGGATCCGCAGCGAGGCGTTTTCCTATTTTCCGCTGCCGCTGACCGAGCTGAGCGGCAAGACCATCGGCATTGTGGGCTACGGAGCGATCGGCCGCCGGGTGGCGGAGATTGCCCGCGCTTTCCGTATGCCGGTGCTGGTGCATGGCCGCCACCCCATCAGTGACCCCACCGTGCAGCAGGTGCCGCTGCCGGAGCTGCTGGAGCGGGCGGATGTGGTCAGCCTGCACTGCCCGCTGAATGCCGATTCGGCCGGCATGATGGATGCTGCCGCGCTGGCCAGGATGAAGCCGGGGGCGATCCTGCTGAACACTGCCCGCGGGGCGCTGGTGGATGAGGCAGCGCTGCGTGCGGCACTGGACAGCGGCCATCTCGGTGGTGCCGGGCTGGATGTGCTGGAGCATGAGCCGATGACGGCGGACTGTCCGCTGTATGGAGCGCCGCACTGCTGCATCACCCCGCACATTGCCTGGGCGGGGGTGGAGACCCGCCGCCGGCTGGTGGGCCTTGTGGAAGAAAACCTGCGGGCCTTTCTGGCGGGCACGCCGCAGAACAATGTGGCCGGCTGACCGGCCGAATGGGAGGAGAAAACCGTATGGCGATCATTCGTGTATCAGACTATGGAGCTGACCCGACCGGCAGCTGTTGTTCGGCAGCCGCGCTGGAGGCGGCACTGGCCGCCGCACAGCCGGGGGATACTGTGCAGCTGTCGGCCGGCCGCTATCTGCTGCGCCGGCGTGCCTGGGGGCGCGGGCTACAGGGGGTAACCCTGCGCGGTGAGGGCGCGGTGCTGTTGCTGCACTTTGACCGGGAATGCTTCGACGGGCTGGACGGCGCGCTGGGCTTTGCTGACTGCCGGGATCTGACCGTGCAGGATATCACGCTGGATTGCGATGTGTCCCCCAACAGCGCCGGCGAGGTGTGCGCGGTGGATACGGCCGCCGGCACCGTGGATGTACGGGTGGCGGCGGAGTTTGCGCTGACCGGCCATGAGCAGATCAATTCCATTATGTCGATGGATGCGGACGGCAGCCCGGACTATGCCATTGCCACCTATGGGCGCTGCCCCTATACCATGCCGCAGCCGAATGTGCTGCGGATCCCGGCGGCGCAGCAGGGCATCGACCTTGCTGCGGTGTTTGTGGGGCAGCACATTGCGCTGCGCCATGTGATCTATGGGGCAGACCTTGTCCGTTTCAGCGGGGTGGAGGGCTGCACGCTGCGGGGCGTGACGGTGTGGAATGCACCGGGACTGGTGTTTCTGGTGCAGCCGCGCAGCCGGGATTTCACCTTTGAGCGGGTGCAGGTGGTGCTGCCGCCGCACACCGCGCGGCTGCTGGCGGCCAATGCTGACGGCGTCCATATCGCCGGCCTGATGGGGCGGCTGGTGATGCGGGATTGCCGCTTTGAGCAGCTGGGGGACGATGCCCTGAATATCCACAGCATTGCCGGTACGGTGCAGGCGCTGGATGCGGCAGCTGGCGAGGCGACCGTGCACTATAAGCGTACGGATGAGGACCTGTCGCCGGCGTGGGCGGCGCCGGGCGACCGGCTGTATGTGCACGACCCGGTTACCTTCCTGCCCCGCGGGCAGGTGGAGGTGCTTTCCTTTGCCGGGCGGCGGCTGCGTTACCGGCCGGTCAGCGGCCGGATCGCCGTGGGAGATGTGCTCTCGAATGCCGCCTATTATGCCGAGACCCTGGTTACCGGCTGCACGGTGAAGAACACCCGCGCCCGTGGGCTGCTGCTGCAGACCCATCATATCACGGTGGAAAACTGCCACTTCTATGGCCTTTCGCTGGCGGCGCTGCTGCTGGCGCCGGATATCGCCTACTGGTACGAGGTAGGCCCCAGCGCCCATGTGGTGCTGCGCAATAATCATATAGAAAAGTGCGCCTTTGTCCGCCATCCTTCCAATCTGGGCGCAGTCCTGATCAAATGCTCACACGAAAACTACGGCCGCGCCTACCCCGCCGGGGTGCACCGGGATATTACCGTGGCCGGCAATCGTTTCTGCGGCATCGGGGCCAGTGCCGTGTACGCCAATGGCGTGCAGGGCCTGCGGATCACAGATAACACCCTGGCGGCCTGCTGTACCAACCCATTTGACCGGCGCAAGCGGTCGCTGAAGTACGATATTGCGGTGATCCGCTGCGCGGATGTGACGGTGCAGGGCAACCGCAGTGACCGGCCGGCCGACCGCCGGCTGTATGTGGCCGGCGTGCGCGGCCTGCACACGCCGCCGGGGGAGGGGCAGAAGCGATGATGTACATTCCAACGGCGGATACCGATACGCTGACCGTGCAGCCTTTTGCGGCCGCCCTGGAGCAGCAGCGTACCGCCCCCTGCGATTATGACCGGGAAAAGTGGCTGTATGTGCCCTGCACGCTGCTGCCCTACCGGTATATCCTCGGCACGCGCGGCCGCCGGCCGCTGATCTGCATTGGCATCAATCCCTCCACTGCCGTTCCCGGTGCGCTGGATAATACCCTCAAATCGGTGGAGCGGGTGGCGCAGAACGGTGGTTTTGACAGCTTTACCATGTTCAATGTGTATGCCCAGCGCGCCACCGATCCCGACCATATGGATGCGCTGTGCAATCGCCGGCTGCATGAGGAAAACATGGCGGCCTTCCGCTATGTGCTGGAGCAGAGCGCCGATACCCCGGTGGTGTGGGCGGCATGGGGCACCATTATTGAAAAGCGGCCCTATCTGCCGGCGTGCCTGCGGGATATGATCGCCATTGGGCAGGAATACGGCGCGCAGTGGGTTACGGCCGGCCGCCGCAGCAAAAAGGGGCACCCGCACCACCCGCTGTATCTGCGGGCGGACAGCCCGCTGGAGGCTTTTGCCGTGGAGGAGTACCTGAACAGCCTCTGCACGGGGTGAGGCGCCCCCTGCACAGAGCTTGCGGTGCGGGGAAATGTGTGCTATACTTTTTAACGGAAGACCGATCAAACGACATAAGGAGGGCTTTTTATGTACGATTTTGATGTTTATGGGGAATGGGGCGGCGCCATTGATCCCGGCAGCGCAGACCTGGCGGATCTGGAGCAGGTGCTCGGCATTTTCGGCGCGGTGTTCCTGGCGGCCCTCGCTGTGGGGCTGCTGGTTGGGCTGGTGCTGTATATTTTCGAAAGCCTTGGTCTTTACCGTATGGCGGGCAAGTGCCGCATGCGGTATCCCGGTCTGGTGTTTATCCCCTTTGTGAATTTGTACTATCTCGGCCGGCTGGCGCAGCGCGGTGCGGTTGCCTATGGCAAAAAGGCGCTGCCCTTCCATGTGCTGCTGCCGCTTGGCAGTGCGCTGACGGCCTTGCTTGGCGGCGGGCTGGCAACAGCGGTTACCGTGGTCGGCGCGCGGTGGATCATCGGTTTTGGCTATCGGTATGTGGATGAGGACGCTATGCTCGGCTTTTTCGGCATTGTGCTGGTGGTCAGTGCGCTGCTGGTGCTGATCGCGCTGGCTACGGCGGTGTTTGAGTACATGGCGCTGTACCAGGTGTATCGCCTGTTCGTGCCGGAAAACGCCGCCGTGTATCTGGTGCTCAGCATTCTGGTGCCGGTCACCATGCCGTTCTTCCTGTTTGCGGCCGGCGGCCGTGAGCCGGGCGGCTGCCCGGCCTCGCCGGTGGCTCCTGTGCCGACGCCGGCTGTGCCGCAGGCACCGGCCACGCCCCTGCAGCCCCCGATGGATGAGGGTTGAGCTTTCCTGACAAAAAATGCGCCCCCGCTTCCTTTTCGGAAACGGGGACGCATTTTTGTTGTTGGCTCTACTTGCTCTCGCCGTCGCGGTAAAGATTCAGGCGGAACAGCGCGGACTCATCATCCATATCCTTGCAGACGACGGTCGCCTCGTCGATCACGCCCTGCGAGATCGCGCCGGACAGCACCATCAGCTGGGTCAGACGGCTTTTCAAATTCAGCACATCTCCCTCAGTGGTCTTCAGGAACACATCGCCCTTGGCCTTTGCCACAAACTCCATCAGCTTGTTGAAATCAAAGTCATGGATCTGAACGCCTTCGGTCATAGAGAACCCCTCCTTGTGAGCTTGTGATAGTCTATGTATCATTGATGCACTGTTACAGCATCTGAGAATAGTATACCGGAAAAGCGCGCAAGATACAAGCGGTTGATCAAAAATATTTCGCAGGTTTAACAAAGAGTTCACAATTGCCTATTGACAGCCGGAATGGGAAGTGGTAAGCTATGCTTAGCACTCGGAGATGTAGAGTGCTAAAATACAGAAAGGAGATGCAGGAGATGCAAACGGCCGAGTTGGATGAGCGGAAAAGCCGCATTCTGGCTCTGATCATTGAGAGCTATATCCAGACTGGCGAACCGGTCGGCTCCAAGGTGCTGGCCGAGATGCTGGATAACTGTGTCTCCTCCGCAACCATTCGCAATGATATGGCGGCGCTGACAGCCGCCGGCTACCTGGAGCAGCCGCATACCTCGGCGGGGCGTTTGCCCACGGCCAAGGCCTTCCGGCTGTATATCGACCGGCTGATGCACCGCAACCCGCTGCCCGAGCGGGACCGCAACTACATTGACCGGGTGCTGGCGGGCGCCGCCGGCGACCCGCTGCAGCTGCTGGAGGATGCCTCCCGTGCGCTGGCGGATGCCACCGGCTATGTCGCCGTGGCTGCCCAGCCGGAGCAGGCGGACAGCACCATCAGCCGCATTGATGTGATGCAGATGTCCCCGCGCAGCATGGCGGTGGTGCTGGTGCCGGAGGCCGGCACCCTGCGCACCCGGATGTGCCGCTGCCAGCGGGATATCCCCAGCGCCGTTACCGTGGCGCTGTCGGATTACCTTTCCAGACGGTTCCTCGGCCGCCCGCTTTCCTGCGTGACCCTGCAGGCTATGCAGGAGATCCTGATGGAGCTGGGCGACGCCGGTTTGGCGGTGGCGCCGATCCTGTCCGCGTTCTACGAGCTGGCGCAGGAATGTGCCGCCTCCGAGGTGATGCTTTCCGGGCAGCTGAATCTGCTGCGGCATCCGGATTACGAGCTGGACCGTGCGCGGTCGCTGATGGGCTTCCTGTCCGAGCGGCAGAAGCTTGGCGAGGTGCTTTCCCACCAGCCGAACGCCGGCCTGCAGGTGGTACTGGGCAGCGATGCGCTGCCGGAGCTGACCGGCTCCAGCATGATCGTGACCCACTATTCGCTTGGTTCCCGTGGCACCGGCACGATCGGTATTATCGGCCCCGTGCGGATGAGCTACGCCGATGCCATCCCGCGCATTGAGTATTTTGCCAATGCCGTGGGCAAGCTGCTGGGCGAACTGTTTGACGACCCGACGGACGAAAAGCACTGACCCCACCAATCACCGGCAACGGCCGAAATAAAGGAGACGATCCCATGGAAGAGAACAAGACCCCGGTGCAGCCGGAGCAGGAGCAGGCCGCCCCTACACAGGAGGCAGCACCCGCCGAACCGGCCGCAGAAACGCCCCTAAAGGCGGAAAAAAAGGCCAAAAAGAAGACCGATCCGGCTGAGCTGGAGGCAAAGCTGGAGGCGGCGCAGAAGGAACTGGCCGATACCAAGGAGCAGTATCAGCGGATGCTGGCGGAATACGCCAACTATAAGCGCCGCACTGAGCAGGAAAAGGAGCAGATCGGCGCCTTCACCAAGGCGGAGCTGCTCAAGGGGCTGCTTACCAGCCTGGACAATATGGAAAAGGCGGTGGCCGCCGAGCCGGGTGAGGGCTATAAGGCCGGTGTGGACATGGTGATGCGGCAATTCCTTGAAGCGCTGCAGAAGCTGGGGCTGGAAGAGATCCCCGCCGAGAATGCGCCCTTTGACCCGCATATGCACAATGCGGTGATGCGGGAGGACGCCGACGGCGTGGAGCCGGACACCGTCACGGCAGTGTTCCAGAAGGGGTATAAGCTGGGGGAGCGCATCCTGCGCCCCGCCATGGTAAAGGTAGCCAACTGAACAGGCTAAAACAGGAAGCCATTCCTTTTTAGATAAATTTGATCATCCGCTTAACCCCGGCACCCTGCCGGGAAAGCAGTAACTGGAGGTAATTATTATGGCAAAGATCATTGGTATTGACTTAGGTACGACCAACTCCTGCGTGTCCGTGATCGAGGGTGGCGAGGCTGTCGTCATCCCCAATGCGGAGGGCGCCCGCACCACCCCCTCGGTGGTCGCGTTCAAAAAGGACGGCGAACGCATCGTCGGCCGTGTAGCCAAGCAGCAGGCGGTTTCCGCCCCTGACCGCACCATCTCCTCCATCAAGCGGGATATGGGTACTGACCGCAAGGTCACCATTGACGGCAAATCCTACACCCCGCAGGAGATCTCGGCCATGATCCTGTCCAAGCTGAAGCAGGATGCCGAGGCATACCTCGGTGATAAGGTGACCGAGGCGGTCATCACCGTGCCGGCGTACTTCACGGACGCCCAGCGGCAGGCCACCAAGGACGCCGGCAAGATCGCCGGCTTGGAGGTCAAGCGGATCATCAATGAGCCCACGGCAGCGGCGCTGGCCTATGGCATTGATAAAGAGGCTGACCAGAAGATCATGGTGTTCGACCTTGGCGGCGGCACCTTCGATGTGTCCATCATCGAGATGGGTGACGGCGTGCAGGAGGTGCTGGCCACCGCCGGTAACAACCGCCTGGGCGGCGATGATTTCGATCAGAAGATCGTTGAATGGCTGGTCAGCAGCTTCAAGGCCGAGACCGGCGTGGATCTGTCCGGCGACAAGATGGCCATGCAGCGTCTGCGTGAGGCGGCGGAGAAAGCGAAGATCGAGCTTTCCGGCGCGACCACCAGCAATATCAACCTGCCTTTCATCACGGCGGATGCCACCGGCCCGAAGCACCTGGATATGACCCTCACGCGGGCAAAGTTCAACGAGCTGACGGCCTCGCTGGTGGAGGCCACTATGGGGCCTGTGCGTCAGGCGCTCAGCGATTCCGGCCTGTCCACCGCGCAGATCGACAAGGTGCTGCTGGTCGGCGGTTCCACCCGTATCCCGGCGGTGCAGGAGGCCATCCAGAAGTTTATGGGCAAGGAGCCGTTCAAGGGCATCAACCCGGATGAGTGCGTGGCCATGGGTGCTGCGCTGCAGGGCGGCGTGCTCGGCGGCGAGGTCAAGGGCCTGCTGCTGCTGGATGTAACCCCCCTGTCCCTCGGCGTGGAGACCATGGGCGGCGTGATGACCAAGGTCATCGACCGCAACACCACCATCCCGACCAAGAAGAGCCAGATCTTCTCCACCGCTGCCGATAATCAGCCCTCGGTTGAGGTGCATGTGCTGCAGGGCGAGCGGGAATTTGCCAAGGACAACAAGACCCTCGGTATGTTCCACCTGGACGGCATTGCCCCGGCCCGCCGCGGTGTGCCGCAGATCGAGGTCACCTTTGATATCGACGCCAACGGCATCGTGAATGTCTCCGCCAAGGATCTCGGCACCGGCCGTGAGCAGCATATCACCATTACCTCCAGCACCAATATGTCCAAGGAGGATGTGGAGAAGGCTGTGAAGGATGCTGAGCAGTACGCCAGCGAGGATAAGGCGCGCCGTGAGGCTGTGGATGCCCGCAATAATGCCGACCAGATGGTCTACCAGACCGAAAAGGCTATTGAGGAGATGGGCGATAAGATCGACGCCGCCGACAAGACGGAGCTGGAGGCGAAGCTGAATGACCTCAAGGAAGCGCTCAAGGGCGAGGATGTGGAGGCCATCAAGGCGAAGCAGGAGGAGCTGACAAAGGCGTTCTACGCAGTCAGCGAGAAGGTCTATAAGGCCAGCGCACCGCAGGATGGCGCCGCCCAGCCCGGCCCCGCGCCGGAGGATGGCAGCGCCCCCAACAGCGACGGCTACTATGACGGCAATGTCCAGTAAACCGGGTAACCGGTGAGCGGCGGACGCAGTATGGATTGTGTCTATCCGGGAGCGGCGCGGTATGCGCCGCTCCCGTGCCGTGCTCCGGTTAGCGGATTTTAACTCTCGGAGGAATACCTATGGCAGATAAGCGTGATTTCTACGAGGTGCTGGGCATACAGAAAGGCGCCTCGGAGGATGAGATCAAAAAGGCCTACCGTCAAATGGCCAAAAAATATCACCCGGATCTGCATCCGGGCGACAAAGAGGCGGAAGCCCATTTCAAAGAGGTCAACGAGGCCTATGAGGTGCTGTCTGACCCGCAGAAGAAGGCGCGCTATGACCAGTACGGCCATGCCGGCGTGGATCCCAACTTTGGTGCGGGCTATCCCGGCGGTGCCGGTGGCGTCGATGTGGACTTCGGCGATATCGGCGACATATTCTCCTCCATCTTCGGCGGAGGGTTTGGCGGGGGCGGCGCACGCCGCCAGAACCCCAATGCTCCCCGCCGCGGCAGTGACGCGTCTGCCACGGTCATTCTGTCGTTTGAGGAGGCGGCCAAGGGCTGTAAAAAGCGGGTCAGCGTGCAGCGCATCAATACCTGCCCCGATTGTAACGGCTCCGGCGCCAAGCAGGGCACCAGCCCGAAAAGCTGCCCGGAGTGCGGCGGTACTGGTCAGGTCACCCGTCAGCAGCGCACGCCGTTCGGCGTGATGCAGACGCAGTCCCCCTGTCCGCGCTGCCAGGGCCGCGGTAAGATCATTGAGACCCCCTGTCCCACCTGTGGCGGCCAGGGGCGTGTGCGCCGCGCAGAGACGCTGGGGATCAATGTACCGGCCGGTATTGACGATGGCCAGGTGCTGAATATCCCCGGCAAGGGCAATGCCGGACAGAATGGCGGCCCGGCCGGCGACCTGCAGATCCAGGTATCGGTGCGGCCGCACCCGCTGTTTGAGCGGGACGGCTTCAATATCTGGTACGAGCTGCCGCTGACCTACGCGCAGGCGGCGCTTGGTGCGGAGGTGGATATTCCCACCTTGGATGGTAAGCAGAGCTTCACGGTTAAGGCTGGCACCCAGCCCGGTGATGTGCTGCGGGTGAAGGGTAAGGGCATCCCGTACCTGAATGGCCGCGGCACCGGCGATCTGCTGCTGAAAATCTCGGTGGAGATCCCGCGCAACCTCAGCAGCGAACAGCAAAAGCTGTTGCGCAGCTTTGAGGAGTCGCTGGGGGAGAAGAATTACCAGAAGCGCACCAGCTTCTTTGAAAAAATCAAAAAAGGCTTCCGCTGAACCGGCGGATAAGGCAAAAGCCGGCCTGCAGTGTCCTTTCACGGACGCTGTAGGCCGGCTTTTTATAGCGCCTGTTATTCCAGGGTCATCCATATGCCGGACAGCGGCGGCAGGTGCAGCACCTGTTCCACGGCGTGGGGGGCTGGGTCGGTGGCGATCAGGGTACTGGCGGGTGGTGCGGGCAGCAGCACGGTGTGCAGCTGCTGTCCGCGGTTGACAGCGCACAGCAGTGTGTGCCCATTGCCGCAGCGGGTAAAGCAGACCACCTCTTCGCCGGAGCCGACCGGCTGCAGATCGCCCTGCGCCAGTGCCGGGCAGCCCCGGCGGGCGGCGCCCAGCTGCCGGTACCAGTCCAGCAGAGCCGTGTCTTCGTTTCCCCAGGGGTAGCTGCCGCGGTTGAAGGGATCCTTGTACCCCTCCATGCCGGCCTCATCGCCGTAATAGATGCAGGGTACGCCCGGCAGTGCAAACTGCAGCAGCGTGGCCAGCCGCAGCCGCTGCAGCCCCAGCGTGCGCTGCTCCGGCGTCATGCGCTGCTGCGCCTGCCAGCTGCGGCCGCGGCCGCGGTATGGCTCTCCGCCCAGCAGCGTCAGGGCGCGTTCGGTGTCGTGGGTGCCGATGTGGTTCATCAGCAGGCGCAGCACCTGCGGCGGATAGTTTTCCACAATGCTCAGCACATGGTCAAAAAAGCTCTGCCGTCCCCCCTGGGTGAGGAACAGCAGGATCGCCTGCCGGAAGGGATAGTTCATCACGCTGTCCAGCTGCCGCCCCAGAAGGTAGCGGCGGCGGTGGCCGTAGCTCTCCTTGTTGCTGGCGTCTTCCCAGACCTCGCCCAGCACCAGGGCGTCGGGGTCGGTGGCCTTCACCCGGCTGCGCAGCGCCTCCAGAAAGGCGTCCGGCAGCTCGTCCGCCACATCCAGCCGCCAGCCGGCGGCACCCTCCCGCAGCCAGTGGGCGGTCACGCCCTGTTCGCCGGTGATGTAGGCAAGAAAATCCGGAGAAAGCTCCCGCACCTCCGGCAGGGTGTCAAAGCCCCACCAGGAGCGGTATTCCTGCGGCCAGCACTTGAATTCATACCAGTCGGCATAGGGGGAGGCGGGGGTATTGTAGGCACCGACCGGCGGATAGCGTCCCTCGCGGTTGAAATAGACGCTGTCGGCGCCGGTGTGGCTGAATACGCCGTCCAGCAGCACGCGGATGCCGTGACGGGCGGCCTCGGCGGTGAGCCGGCGCAGCGCCGCCTCGTCCCCCAGCAGCGGGTCGATGTGGGTATAGTCCGCCGTATCATAGCGGTGGTTGGAATGGGCTTCGAAAATGGGATTGAGATACAGGCAGGTGACCCCCAGTCCGGCAAGGTACGGCAGCTTCTGCGTGATGCCGTCCAGGTCGCCGCCGGCATAGTCGTTGTTGCGGATGCGTCCCTGGGCGTCCGGCTGCCAGTGGGGCGGCTCGTCCCAGCTGGTGTGCAGCACGCGGTCGGTGGGTACGCCGGCCTTTTGGCTGCCGCTGGCGGCAAAGCGGTCGGGGAATATCTGGTACAGCACGCCGCCGGCCAGCCAGTCCGGGGTGGTGAAACCCTTTTCGTAGCAGGTCAGCTGCCAGAAGGGGCCTGGGCTTTCGTAAGAATAGCCGGCGGTGCCGTCGCTGCGGCGGACAAGCCAGCCGGTGCCCAGCGCCAGCGTGACCTGAAAGCCGTACCAATATACGCCGGGGGCGGTGGGGGTATAGCGGATATCCCACCACTCATGCTCGTCGCCGTCCATGCCGGCCCAGAACATGCCCCACTGTTCCCGCGGCCGGCCGTCCGGCTCAATCAGCAGCTGCGCGCCGCTGCAGCCCCAGCTGCGGGGCATACGGATGCGCAGCAGCACCTCGGTGCCCTCCTCCACCGCTCCGAATGGGCTGCGGTGGGCAAGGCTGCGGGAATCGAAAAATGCGGACATACACCGGCGCTCCTTTCCTGAGAAAAACCCTACATGGGTAGTATAGCCGATATTGGCCCGCTTTGCAACAGAAAAAGCGGCAGGAGGCCGTGCGTCCTGTCGCTTTTTGGGGGCTGGGGCCTTACGGCTGCAGCAGGGTCTCCATCAGGGAATAGGCGAACAGCCGGTTCATGTACCGGGTGGGGTGATTGATGTGGTTGGCCAGCAGCTCACTCACATCCACGCCGTTGGCCGCCAGAAGCTGCCATTTGGCGTACACATCACATACCCGCACACCACAGGCGGCGGCCACCTGCTTGCCGGCCTCCAGATAGTTGGTCAGGGTGCCGCTGTTCTGCACATCCATGGTGGTTTTGGCCACTGTCTCAAAGGGGGTATTGTGCACATGGCAGCTGATGGTAGGGTTCATCATATTGGGGGTCATGAAGATGCACTCGCTGCCCGCCTGTTGCAGTGCCTTGAAGATGCGTTCCAGTCCGGCGGTGTAGAGCGGAAGACTGTGCATCCCCCAGGTGCTGTCGTTCAGCCCGTAGCATACCACGGTCAGATCCGGCCGGTGCGCCAGCACATCACGCTCCAGCCGGTCGGCGCCGCTGGGCGCCCGGTCGCCGCTGATGCCGGCATTGACGATATTGACCGGTACATTGGGGAAAAGCTGTGCCAGAATATCGGACAGGTACTGCGCATAGGTAGAGGAACGGTCAAAAACCGTTTCCATATCACCGTTGGTTTTGGTGTACAGCTCAAAGCAGCCCTGGGTAACGCTGTCCCCCAAAAAGGCGATGGTCGGGCTTTTCTCGCCGTACAGGTCGGCGGCTTTTTTCGCGATTTTTTGCATGATCTCCATGGATAGACTCCTCCTTGTTCAGATAATGGTGGTTAATAGCTGCAGAAAGCTGCGGGCAACCAGCTTTTGCGCCAGGGGTGACAGATGGATGCCGTCCGGCTCAAACAGCTGCTCCGGGGGCCGGCCGCGGAAAAGCGGGCGGGTATCGTGGTACACCGCGCCGGTCTGCGCAGCCACGCAGCGCACACAGGCGGCAAACTGGGCGTTGGCCTCCTCCGTAACGGCATAATACGGGCTGCACTGGGTAAAGCGGGCATAGAATGCCGGGGGCACGGCGTGCAGCACCAGCCGGGCGCGGCTTTGGTGCACCTGTTCGGCTATGGCGGTCAGATTGCGCCGGAATTCCTGCAGGGAAACGGTGGTGGCGGTGCATGCCTTGTCCCGGAAGACGGCGTCATTTGTGCCGATCATAACGGAAACGAGGGTGGGCCTGTGTGCCGCAAGGCAGCGGGGCAGGTCGGCGGCCACATTGACTGAGCGCGAACCGGAGATCGCGCCGTCGATCACCCGCCCCGGCAGGGCCAGCGCGGCGATCTTGCCATAGCTGAGGCGATCCGAGGTGATGGAGTCCCCCATCAGCAGCAGGGTCTGGCCGGCACAGCGTGCGGCCAGCGCCGGCAGGTCGAGGCCGGCGGCAATTTCCTCCAGCGCCTGCCGGTTGATGTTTGCATAGTCCTGCAGGCAGGCGCGGATCTTTTCCGGCTGCTCGGAAAACATCCCGGCAAACAGGGCGGGATCCTCCGGGGTATCCCAGCCGCTTTTCTGTATATTAAAGCGCAGGTTGAAGCAATCGTGCATGGGCTTCTCTCCTTATGGTTCGGTGTTCACATGTCGCTTGATGGCCAGACTTTGGTACCTGGTGGGGGAAAGCCCCGTCCATTTTTTGAAGCAGCGGGAGAAATACGGCGGATTGCGGAAGCCGCAGCGGGCGCTGATATCCTGGATGGAGAGGGTCTGATCCAATAGCAGCTGCTGCGCCAGTGCCACGCGGCGGCTCTGGATATAGGCGGCCGGCGTCGCCCCGGTGGCGCTCTTGAAGAACCGAATGAAATAGCTTGGCTGGAAATGCACCAGCTGGCACAGGTCGTCCAGCGGCAGATCGTCCGTCAGGTGATCCTCAATATAGTCCAGAACCTGTGTGATGCGGCTGTCGTAGCTGACGGTGCTGCTGCGGGCGCCTGAATGCTGCACATAGTAGGCTACAAGCTCCAGGATGGCGGCCTTCTGCTGCAGCTTTGCCGTCAGTGCAGGTTCCTTTTCTCCCTGCAGGATGCGGCAGAAAAGCTGCTGGATATACGCCACATCTGATACCTCGATATAATAGGGTAGATGCAGAACCTCGGACAGGGTCTGTTCCCCGCAGGGCAGGGCGCAGTGGAACCAGTATTTTTTGACCGTCTGGTCTTCCAGTGTGTAGAGGGTCTGGGCAGTATGGCCGGGCAGCAGAAAAAGCTGATACGGCTTTGCCAGATGCTTGTGCCCATCGATCTCGATCATGCAGGAGCCTTCAACGATGAAGTAGAATTTATCAAACCCGACATGGATATTATCAAAGCGCCAGCTGCTGCCGCAGGTGGTCAGCTCCCCCTTGTAATATAGGGGGTTCACCTGCCAGGCGGCGTGCGCCTGCCATTCGTGCTCCATTTCCGCACCCCTCTCTGTGCTCTCTTGCACACTATACCAAAGTGTGGTCGTTTTTGCAAGCGCAGGTCAATTTCGTATATAATCAGGGCGATTGTGTCCATTTTTCTCCCCGGTTCTCTATGGTACAATGAAGATGACCAATATATAGGAGGGAACCATATGAAAACCATCAAGGATAAGCAGCTGGTTGTGGGGGCAGATTTTGCCGGATATCCTCTCAAGGAGGCGGTGGTGGCTCACCTGCGCCGGAAGGGGTGGACGATCGCCGATCTGGGGGTTACGGCCGAGAGCGACCCGGAGGATACCGAGAATATGTTTCACCGGGTCGGTCTGCGGGTCGGCAGCCGGATCTCCGAGGGAGAATATGAGCGGGCGCTGCTGTTCTGCGGCACCGGCATGGGCATCCATATTGCGGCCAGCAAGTGCCCGCATGTGCATGCCGGCGTGGTGGAAAGTGTGCCGGCGGCGCTGCGTGCCATCACGGGCAATGGGGTCAATGTGCTGGCCATGGGCGCCTTTTATGTGGCGCCGCAGATGGGCTGCGATATCGCAGACGCCTATCTGGGCGCGTCGCTTGGCACCGGGTACGAGTGGTGGCACAATTTCTACGAATTCCACAAGCTGGCCATTGACGAGCTGGAGGCCTTTGACTATGCCCGCTATAAGGCCAATGGGTTCAGGGTGGCGCATATCGCCGATTATCCGCTGCAGCTGGAAACAAAGCCGGAGTAAACCGACGGGCTGCTGTCGAAAAAGGCAAAAACTTTTCTTTCCCCCGGTTTACAGGCGACCGAAAGTGTGGTAAAATCAGAGAAAAGCGGCAGCAGAGGGGGAGCGGAATGGATACGATCAGCGAACAGGCCATCCGCGCCCGGCTGCACACGGCGGTTTTCGGCCGCACACTGGAGGTGTGGCCGTCGCTGGACTCCACCAATACCCGCTGCCGCGCACTGGCACAGGCCGGTGTGCCGGAGGGGACGGTGGTCACGGCCAATGCGCAGAGCGCCGGCCGCGGCCGGCGGGGGCGGGCGTTCTTTTCGCCGGCCGGTGGGGTGTATCTGTCGCTGCTGCTGCGGCCGCCGGCCGGGATGGATCCCGGCCGCATTACCTGCTGCGGGGCGGTGGCGGCCACGCGGGCCATCCACCGGGTGTGCGGCGCGCAGCCGCAGATCAAGTGGGTCAATGACCTGTTTTTGCACGGGCGCAAGCTGTGTGGCATCCTGGCGGAGGGGGAACCGGCCGCCGATGGCCGGCTGCGCTGGTGTGTACTGGGAATTGGCATCAATGTGGCGGCAGCCGCCTTTCCGCCGTCGCTGCAGCCGCTGGTCACCACGCTGGAGAACGAGGGCTTCACCGCTGACCGCAGCGCCCTGATTGCGGCGCTGCTGGAGGAGTGGGAGCACCTGTATCCGGCGGCTGACGGTGCCATGATGGCGGAATACCGGCGGCTGAGCTTCCTGCCCGGCCGCACGGTGACGGTGCTGCGGGGGGAAGAAGCCTTTACCGCCGTGGCAGAGGAAATCACGGACGAAGGGCACCTGCTTGTGCGCACCCCGGAGGGGGAACGCGTGGAGCTGCATTCCGGGGAGGTTAGTATCCGATGCACAAAAATGTGATCCGTATGGTGCGTGTGGCGCTGCTGGCGGCGGTGCTGTGCGCTGTGTCGCCGTTTTCGGTGGCGATCGGGCCGATTCCGCTGAGCTTTGCCAGCCTGGGCGTGTATTTTGCTGTGGGTCTGCTGGGGCTGGGCGAGGGCACGGCGGCAGTCTCGCTGTATGTGCTGCTGGGTGCGGTTGGGGTGCCGGTGTTTGCCGGCTTTGCCGGCGGGTTTCAGCGCATTGCCGGCCCCACCGGCGGCTATATCGTGGGCTATATCGCCTGCGCAGTGGTGGCCGGCCTGCTGTGGCGGCGGAGCAGCAGCCCCTGGCGGCTGGCGCTGGCGCTGCTGGCCGGCACGGCGGCGCTGTACGCGCTGGGCACGGTGTGGTATGTGCTGCAGTCCGGGGTGGCTGTGGGCAGCGCCCTGCTGGTGTGTGTGGTGCCGTTCCTGCCAGGGGATGCGATCAAGATCGCCGTCTGCTGCGGCGTGATACCGCCGCTGCGCAGCGTGCTGGAGAAGCACGGCTTTTTGGGGTAGACTGCCCGCTGGTTTAGACAAAAAGGAAGACGGTTTTCGCCTGTAAAGGCGGAAACCGTCTTCTTCATTGACTTTTAAGGGAAATATAGTAAAATAATAGGTGAGATATCCCACGCAGCTGCGGGTTGACCTGCGCCACGGAAAACCGATGCTTATGATAAGAGGAGGACGCCGATATGAACGAAAAGCTCCGCAAGGGACTTAAAACAGCGCTGTGGCTGGTGCCGCTGCTGGCGCTCACGGTGATGATCGACCGCAGCGCCATGCGGCTGTTTGGGGAGCGCCGGGAGCAGCGGGCGTATGCCGAGCGGGTGCAGAGCTGCTACACGGCGGTGTTTACGGCAGAGGCGCCGGCTATGCAGGCGCTGTATGACGCGCTGCAGCAGACCATCGCCCAGCCGGACGCCGCCCGATATGCCGATCTGCAGCAGGCCGTGGAGACGGCAACGACCGCCGGGCAGACGGCCTTTGGCCAGGCTTTCTCTTTGGCTGATACGGCGGGGGCTGCATCGTTTTTTTACTGGGGCGGATACCTACGGGATCTGCAGGCAGATGTGACCGCACAGTGCACAGAGCGGCTGCCGGACTATGCGGCTATACTGGAGCGGCAATTGCAGCTGTATCCGCGATATGCCTTGTTGGACGGTGCGCAGGCGCAAGCCACGGGAAGCCAGCTTGATGCACTGCGTAAGCTGTATACGGCAATGTCCGATTCTGATCTGAGCGGTCCTATTTTCCAGTTGATCGCGGAGCGTTCTGCATCGACTGCGGCTTGATTTTCTGCAGCCAACAAACAACAGCGGGTATAACCACGCCGTGGTTATACCCGCTGTTTCATTCCTGCGTCGTCAGCCGGTGCAGGGATCGCTTAATCCAGCAGCAGGCGCAGGAATAGCCCGCCCTGCACGGTGCGGTTGCGGAAGCCGACCATCTCGGCGGTGTTGGCGTAGTACCAGTCGGTCATCGGCACCCGCTGGTGGGTGTTATCGTAGGTCAGCCACAGCCGGTGTACAAGCAGGCGGAAGTCGGCGGCGTCCGGCGCCATGCAGGCGACCCACAGCGTCCAGTCGGATTTGGTGTAGCGCTCACGGCTGTCCAGCGGTACGCCGTAGGGCAGCAGCTCCGCCTTGTAGCGGGCGGTCTCCCCGGCATAGAAGCTTTCCGGCAGCAGACCGGTTTTCCAGACCTTGTCCCACACGGCGTTGTATTTCAGGCTGAAGGTGTCGGGGCGGTCATAGGCCAGCCGGGTGCTGCCGTCTGCATTGGCCGCGCGGGTGAGGAAGGACTCGGCATAGGTCTTGGCCTTTTGCTCTGCTTCGGCGGCCTCGGCCGTGCGGCCGAGCAGCCGCAGGATGCGGGCATATCCCGCCAGCCCCAGGATGGCTTTCAGTGAGAGGTTGCAATTGTGCGCCAGATGGCCGGCAAAATCATCGGTGCAGAGCTGGTTTTCGGGGTCCTCGCCGTAGCGCTCCAGGTAGGCCACCCAGGTCTCCAGCAGATCCATATGCTCCTGTGCAAAGGCGGCGCTGCCCTCCTTTTCGGTGATTGCGGCCATCAGGATCAGGATATTGCCGCACTCCTCCACGGGCATCTGCCAGTCGTGCTTCGGCGCGCCCGGCTCACCCCACTTGCCATAGGCCTGCCCGTTCAGCAGCGGGTAGGTGCCCACATCGTGCGGGGCATAGTCATACGGCCATTCCTCGCTGCGGGCATAGCGGAATACCGGGCGCAGCATCCCCTTGAGCAGCTCGGTGTTGTAATAGAGATACAGCGGGGCGCTGGGGTAGGTCACATCCACCGTGGCGGCGCAGCCATTGGAGAAGCATTCTTTGGAGACATACAGCACTTCGCCGGCGGGGTCAAGCGCCAGCTTGTGGGCGGCCATCACCTGCCGGTAGGCCAGCAGCAGCAGCTCGGCGTATTCCTCGCCGCCCTTGGCGGTCGCCTCGGCCGCCAGTGCGGCCGAAAAGCGGTCACACCGCATCTGCAGGCGCTCATATTCGTCGGCGGCCTCCTGCAGCGCGGCGGTGATGGTCTTGCCATCCTTTTTCCAGTAGGCATCCACCGGCTGGCCGAAATAGGTCAGGCTGTGGATATCGTCATAGCCGAGCAGGAACAGCGCCTCCGGCGCCACCGCGGTCTCGGCATACACGGCATACAGGTTGTCGGCGGCCTGGTTGCCGGTGGCCGCGCTGCCGCGCACGGCTAAGTACAGGTAGCCCCAGTCAATGCGCAGATCATCGCCGCAGCGCTGCAGCACCGGCTGTGCGCCGCTGCCCATGCGCACGCAGCTCAGGCCGTCCACGGGCACTGCCTCTGACCAGGCGCGCCCCTCACCGGCGTGGTTGAGCACCAGCTCCTCGCTGCAGGCCAGGCGGGCGGTCACGGTGTGTGCCGCGCCGTCCAGGCTCTCCACCGCCAGGTGCAGGTAGGCCACCGGCCGGCTGCACAGATACAGGTCGTCTGCCAGCAACGGGCTGAGGAAGCGGGCGGTCAGCCGGATGCCGGCGCCCTCATACACAGCGGTGGTGGTCAGTGCGTCGGCGTCCACGGCTGTTTGCGGCAGGCAGGGATCGCTGCCGGCACCGAGGAACCGGTAGGCTGTGCCGTCCACCGTCACGGTGCCGGTGACGGTGCAGGGGGCATCGGTCCAGTGCTTGGTACGCTGCTCATTCAGCGGTTCCTGGCTCCAGATGGAAAAATACGGGTCGATGGTAAACAGCGGGATCTTTGGCATGCGCATGCGCATACATCATCACTCCTTATCGTCGCTTGCTTTTTAATGGGGATTATGCTATACTGTAAGTATAGCGACAATTTTGCCCGTATTCATTAAAAAATCAATTGAAAAGTTGAGGAATACAAGTGAAATACATTACGGAGTGGGGCGAACTGGTCAAATTCTACCCCGGAAATGCCGGTCCGATCGGCGCGGAGCTGACCGGGGTAAGCCGCTGCGACGGCAGCTACCGTGTGCGGCGGCGGCACGCAAGCGTCACGGTGATCGAGTATGTGGTCAGTGGGCAGGGCTATGTGTGCGTGGACGGCAAAAAGTGGCTGGTCACGCCCGATCACATCTATCTGCTGCCGGCCGGCACCAACCACGAATACTATGCCGACCCCGAAGACCCGTGGACGAAAATCTTTATCAATCTGCGCGGGGAGCTGCCGCTGACACTGATAAAAAGCTATGGGCTGGAGGGGCAGCCAATATTGGACGGCGCCGGGATGAAGCCGCTTTTTGAGCGGATCGCGGCCATCACCGAGCGGGAGGACGGCCACCCCGAGGAGGAGGGGGAGCTGTGCGCCCTGTTCTTTGAGGTGCTTTTTCAGCTGAGCCGGCGGCAGGTGCTGGGGCAGCACAGTCCCGAGGCAGTCCGGCTGAAAGAATATCTGGATTGCCACGCCCACACGGCGGTGAGCAATACCGAGCTGGCAGCCATCATCTTCCGGTCGCCGGACTACTGCATCAAGCTGTTCAAACGGGAGTACGGCATCACGCCGTATGAATACCAGCTGCGTTCGCGGCTGCAAATGGCGGAGCGGCTGCTGCGGAATACCGCCCTGCCGGTTGCGCAGGTGGCGGCGCAGGTGGGGTACAGTGATCCGTGCTATTTTTCGGCGGTATTCCGGCAACGGTATGGGGTCTCCCCGAGGCAATTCCGGGCGCACGCTTAGCAGGATACTTGTTTTAGTCGCTGCCGTGCGCCCTCAAGGATGGTGCAGATCGTGGGCGCACGCATAGTTGTCGCTATATTTCATTCGCCGTTGTGTGTCTCAGGGTTGAGCCGTGCCCGGCGCACAAAATTTTTCGCATTTTTTAAGGAGGATATCCAAATTGCAATCGCGCATAACCACCTGCTGGAAAAAACTGACGGAGGGGCTGACTGTCCGCCGGGTGGCATTGATCGTACTCGGCGCCATGATCTGCTCCTTTGGCATTCACAATATTCACCAGCGCACCAATATCACCGAGGGCGGCATCATCGGTCTGATGCTGCTGATAGAGCATTGGCTGGGTGTCTCGCCGGCCTATATCACGCCGGTGCTGGATGCTCTGTGCTACCTGTTGGCCTTTAAGATCCTGGGCGGGCAGTTCATCAAAATGGCGGCGATCTCTACCCTGTGCATATCGGGCTTCTATAAGGTGTGGGAGCTGTTCCCGCCCATGCTGCCCGATCTGTCGGCATATCCGCTGGTTGCGGCCATCCTGGGCGGCCTGTTCGTCGGGGTGGGGGTTGGCCTGATCATCCGGCAGGGCGGCTCCAGCGGCGGGGACGACGCGCTGGCGCTGGTGATTTCGCACGCTTTCCATTGCCGGCTGTCGTGGTCGTACCTGTTTACCGATATCACGGTGCTGGCGCTGTCGCTGACCTATATCCCTGTGCGGCGGATCGTGTTTTCGCTGGTCACGGTGACCATTTCCTCCTGGCTGATTGATTGGATCAAGGAGTATCGCCCCAGGGGCAAGAGGCTGCCGGATACGGATGCCCCGGCCGAATAGCCCGGCGACCTGCGGAGGCGGCGAAAAAGGCGGCCCTGAACCCGGAAGGGTTCAGGGCCGCCTTTTGATATGCCAATAGTCGGTGCGGATCACGGAAAGGCCGGTTACCGGTGCTTTTGTTCACAGTCCCTGTTGGGGCGGTTTCTCTATGCTGTGCATCAGTGCACGCAGATACAGCGGGCTGTAGGTATGCCGGATGGCGGACAGCTGCACTTTGTGCTGTGGGTAGAGCGTTTCCTCCGGCCTGGTGCTGCTGTCCAAATAGGTGGTCTGCCCGTTTATCCGCGGCGGCACGGGGCCGCCGAACAGCTCGGTCATATCGTAGAGCGGCGGTGTATCGCAGCCCAGAACAAGCCTGGTCAGCGCGCGGCAGTAAGCTTTTGTGTACACAGCGTCGTCGGCATTCCAGTATTTATCCAGCAGCAGAGCTGTGCTGCACGCAAAGGAGAGGGTATAGTGGTCAAACGCCGGATTGCCGTACTCCCAGGCGCACGCTTCACCGCCCAGAACATTCTCCGTCCGGGCGGCTGCCGGATAGGTGAGATACTTGTAGCTGCCGGTGTTTTCGGGGCCGGCGTAGCCCTCACAGTCCACATAGTTTCGGGAAAAATCGGCGTTTATCACCCGGAAGCTTTCGGTCAGGCGTTCGTAGCTGCAGCCTTTCGCCGGCCCGCGGTTTTTATCGGCAATACGCCAGAATTCCATCAGAATATCCTGCGGAACGGCAAGCGGGCGGTTCAGATCGATCTGGTCATTCCACATCATCATTTTTCTGCCGTGCCGCTTGACGATCCCGGACAGCCGGGTGATTGCGTGGTTGTACAGATCCCACCGGTCACGCAGTCCTTCTTTTGCCATAAGAGCCGTGCAAACCTGACAGCTTTCCCAATGGCAACGGTAATTCCGCTCCGGCAGATCGGTAAAATACAGCTCGTCACCGCCGATGTGGATATATTCATCGGGAAACAGCGAGGCAATCTCCTCTACCAGTCGGTCGTAAAAGCGGTAGGTTTCTTCCTGCCCGGCACAAACGACCCAGGTGCTCGGCTCGTCAACATCCGTGTCGCATTTCAGCTCCGGGTGTGTGGCGAGCAGGGTGCTGGCGTGTGCGGGAAATTCTATTTCCGGAACCACCGTCATGCCAAGCAGATGGCAGAACTGCACGATCTCGATGATCGTCTGCTTCGTATACGGCTTTGTTCCGCGGATGTCCCCGCTCCCCCGGTACACATCCGAGTGATAGGCGATGCCCAGTGAGTCCATCAGGTGAAAATGGACATGGTTGCATTTTGTCAGCGACAGCCGCTTCAGATCCTCTTTTAGGCGGCCGATATCCGGCAGACCGCGCGCCAGATCGATCATGACCGAACGGTAGGTACAGGGAGAAAAATCGGTGATTTCCGCTGCCGCGATGCCGTAGCCGTCCCCCAGCGGCGTGATCAGCTGTATCAGGCTGGCCAGAGCATTCCGCAGCCCTTCTTTTTCCGAAAAGGCGATCTCGGCCGCAGTGCCGACCGACAGCCGATACCCATTTTCGGTAAATTTCTCTGTGCGGTTAAGGCGAATATTCGCTCCATGCTCTGCCGGCAAAACGGCCACCGGAGCGAACTGTGACAGATAGGCTACGGCAAAATCGGTGCCGCAGCCAGTGATTTTCAGGGCTTTGAGCGGTAGAATTTGGCCGTTCTGCTGTATGCTGCGCGGGCGGGGAAGAATCATTGGTATCACCACACGGTTCAAAGATTTGGAGGCTGCCGTGCCAGCGCCGGTTTCTGCGGCCGCAAGCAAAATAGGGCAGTGTACCATCAGCCTCATTATAGAACATCCCCTCCGTTGTTTGAACCGACAAACAAACACAAAAGGTGGATTTTTCACCGTGTGCAGCACAACGGAAGCCAGTCTCATCCACGAAAATGCTGCGGTTTACACCCCGTATAGCCCGCCGCAGGCAAGCTTAGGCGGATGCATGCGGCAGGGCCTTTGTATAGCTCCGGATGGTTGAGCCGGCGTAGACGGCTACAAGAAGCTCTGTGATCGGCATGGCAAGCCACAGGGAGTCCGCACCGAATGCAGCGGGCAGGACCAGAATAAGAACGCCGCTGATGACAAGCCCCCGCGCCACCGACACGGCAAACGCTGCCCGTGGCCTCATGATGGCCTGGAAATAGTAGGTGGAAAAAATATTAAACGGCAGCAGCAGGAACGATAGGGCATAGGTTCGCACAATGGCGGGAGCCATATCCAGTATCTCCGGCGTGGGCGCCATGAAAATGCGCATATAGACATTGGGACACGCCAGGCTGAGCGCCGTCCAGAACACGCCGAAAAATGCGGTCGACCACAGCGCCAGCCGCAGCGTTTCCTGAATGCGTTTCCCCTTTCCCGCGCCGAAATTTGTGGAGATGATCGGCTGTGAAGCCTGCCCAACGCTGTATGCGCAGCACTGCACAAAGGTGCTGACCTGTATGACCGGCCCGTAAACGGCCAGCGCGTTCGCTCCGAGATACTGCATGATCTGGCGGTTGAACAGCACCGTCAGGATGCCCATGGCCACATCAGTAAAAAAGGTCGAAAAACCGGTAACGGATATCTCCCGAAGCCCGCGAAGCAGCCCTTCCGGCTTCGTGAGCCGCAGGGTGTTTTTGCGGCTGCAGAAATGGGTCATCATTACGAGAAAGGAGATGCCGGAGCCGATGGCGGTGGCCAGTCCCGCCCCGTAGATGCCCATGTCGCAGGTGAACACGAAGAAGTAATCGCCGAAGACATTGAAAATGCCGCCCGACAGCACGCCGAGCGTCGCAAGTCCCGGGTTTTTGTCGTTCCGCAGAAAGGCCGCCAGCATCTGATTGAACAGGAAAAGCGGGAACACATATTTGATGGGCCGCATATACGCCTGCGCCAGCACAAGCAGGGCGCTATCGGCGCCAAAGAAGGTCAGGATCGGGCGTTCAAGGCAGAAAATGCCGATCCATGCCACAAGGGACAAGAGCACTGCGCCGATAACCGAAGCGGTGAAATACCGGTTTTCACTGCCGTCACGCTGTTCGCTTTTGCCGCGCTGGGCGCTGAAGAGCACGCTGCCGCCTATCCCCATCAGCAGTCCCAGGCTGTAAATGATGTTCCAGACGGGTGCAACGACCGCCAGCGCCGCGGTTCCCTCCGGCCCGTGGTACTGTCCGACCATCGCCGTGTCCACAATCGAATAGACCGATGTGATCATGGCGCTGCCGAAAGCCGCCGACAGGTATCTGAGGTATATCGGTTTAATTTTGCCGTTCAGAAAATCCATGTTGCCTTCCTCCTTTTGCATGAAAAAAGCCGGACAAGAAACAGACATTTCAGTCTGTCTCTTGTCCGGCTGTTGTTTCTCTGAACAATTCGCCCTCCGAGCAACTGCTGGGTATTATAGCATACATTTAATATAATAGCAAGAGGTAGCAAGAGGAAAATGAAATGGGCGTGTTGTATGGCTGTCATGATCGCATTACCGTATGAATGTATACGCGAAACACTTTGTAAAATTTCTCCATCCATCTTGGTCTACCATTAAGCCGATACTTTTGACAATCACAAAAAGGCCAATAGTGACCACCTTTTCGAGCGTTGGTATGCTCTTGGATTTAATGGTTTTTACTATGATCAATACATCTATCGTCAAGATGGTCAGTACAAGTATAATGCCAAGCGGCATAAGACTTTCTCCGTCGGGATTATTGGCTATACCGTGCATAAAATTAAAAGCAAGACTCAAAAGCCCCGGTGTATAGACACCGGAAAGAAATCCGTGCGCCACATACAATAGATTTTTTAATACGCTCTTAAGTATATGCATAGCCGCGCCTCCTTCGGATGATGACAAACGCGCCGTTTTCTGTTCCGATTGCTTTGTTTAGGCTATTTTGATTATACTTCTTTTACCACATATTGTCAAGGAGCTTGCCGCCCTTGGCATATGCGTCATTAACCATGGCCACTATGAGGCTGAGAGCTGTGAACCATATCCGGATAGAAAAATCGAGTATTCATAAAGTCAAATCCCTTATGAATACTCGATATGGTCGGAGTGACGGGACTTGAACCCACGGCCTCTTGGTCCCGAACCAAGCGCTCTACCAAACTGAGCTACACCCCGCAATATGCGGCTGTACAGGAACATCGGCATCCCGAACAGCCCAATCATTATAGTATACATTCGGGGGTTTGTCAATGCTTTTTTTGCGGAAATTCCCCCGAAAAGGGCAAATTCCCGGCCTGGGGAAAATTTTTTCACCGAAAGTTGCGGCAAAAGCCTTGACGCACGGCGGAAAACTTGGTATACTATCCCTTGTTCCGAAAGGTTGCTGTATGCTATACATGCTACTGTGGCTCAGCTGGTAGAGCAGCTCACTCGTAATGAGCAGGTCGTCCGTTCGAATCGGATCAGTAGC
>ERZ808246.621-NODE-621-length-28621-cov-5.225023_pt1 | contig 28621 bp, 27 predicted proteins | sample MGYA00521083_ERZ808246 | MGnify/ENA primary metagenome ERZ808246 (study PRJEB31516, sample SAMN03275577) | gut metagenome | biome: mammalia-associated habitat; material: feces | host: Papio cynocephalus | place: Kenya | collected 2012-07-07 ...
GATGTAGAATACAGAGGAGATATAACAAATGAAGCACTTGAATACAATGGCGGATATATAAAGATACCGGACAAGCCGGGGCTGGGTATAGAAATCAATGAAGAAGAATGTATGAAACACACCTACAAACCGCATACGCTTAGGCATTATACCGGCGCATTAACAGATATACGGCCGGCGAAAACAAAGTTTTATTTTTAAGGAGCGAAAAAATATGAGCAAATCAGTTTTTATAACAGGGGCAACGGTAAATACCGGGCTTGGAACAGCGGAGAAATTTGCTGCTGAGGGATATAATCTTTTTCTCGGAAGCCGCAGCGGTGAAAACGCAGAAAAAACAGCAAAGGCACTGTCGGAAAAGTACGGAGTTTTTGCAAAGGGTTACGGTATGAAGGTTTTTGATGAGGAAAACGTTAAATCAATTTTTAATGACATAAAATCACGTGGATATTTAATAGATTGCCTTGTGCTTAATGCGGCAAATTTGGAAATCGGTCAGAAATTTTTTGATGTGTCGGCAGAGGAGTTTATGAGCGTTATAAATACGAATATCGGGTGGAATTTTATGATCGCACGTCAGGCGGCATTGCAAATGAAAGAAGCCGGCGGCGGAACAATTGTATTTGTCAATTCCAACACAGCATATCGTGCCATTCCGGATCGCATTGCATATAGTGCATCAAAGAGCGGAGCGCTTGGAATGATGCGGGCCATGGCATTTGACCTCGGTAAATACAATATACGGGTTAATGCGGTTCTTCCGGGAATGATAAAAACGGACAGGTGGGAAAATAATTACAATAACTGCCGCCATGCTCTCTCGAACTACACGCCTCTCGGTGATATAGCGAGCTTTGAAGATATAGCAAATGCGGTTTGGTACTTAGGCAGTGATATGTCAAGAAACACTACCGGGGCAGAATTGGTGGTGGACGGCGGAAATATGATTCAGTTATATCCGATTATAAATAGAGAAAACGAGAGTTAAACAAAAAGGCAATTATAAAGTTATTTGATATATTTTTGGAGGTGACAGGACTGATGAGAAAATACATATTGAGCAAATATGGATATAAAGCAGAGGTTGTTCCGAAATACGGTATGAATTGTATAAAGGCACTGTGTGAAAACCCCGGTGTGGATATGCTCAAAACACCTGTTGATATTGATATACTGGGGAATGACGATGCCTTCCTTTTCGGCATTCCGATACTGTTTTTTCCGAACAGAATATCAAACGGCAGGTTTGAGTTTGAGGGCAGGGAGTACAAATTCCCGATAAATGAAGTAAAACTCAATAATTTTTGTCACGGCACATTGCATAGATTGCCGTTTGAAGTTGTTGAATATGATAATGAACATATAAAGGGATTTTTTGCTGCAACTGAAAATAATCCATACCTTACGTTCCCTCATTCTTTTGAAATTTATGTGGAGTATCGTATCAGAGAAGATGGCATTTATCAGATTGTGTTAATAAAGAACACTTCCGACAAAAATATGCCGGTTGCTTTGGGATTTCACACAACATTTAACCTTTCGGATAAGAATACGATTAAAATTCCTGCCGCAACAGTGACAGGAACAGACAATGAATTTTGGTTAAAGCAGAGAAAGCAGTCAGAAACGATTGTTTTCTCGCTGTTTCTGTGGTATAATACTTGAAAGATAAATCGAAATTGATCAAAGGAGTTGAAATGAAATGAAAAAAATCATTATATTAACATCTTCTGCGGTAATCTTTTTGATTGGTATTATTGCGTGGTACAATGTCCCTCTCAACTTGATGGACTTAAATCCTAACGAAGTTATGGAAATTGTTATTTTTAACGGTAATAGCGGAAAAGCAACACATATTATTGATGAACAGCAAATTCAGCATATTATCGAAAATTTGAACGATGTTGAAGTGAAGAAGTCGAAACTGTCTGTCGGATATATGGGATATAGTTTCAAAGTAACTATCTGTTTATCTGATGGAAATGAAGCAAAAGGGTGGAATAATTTTATTATTAATTCAAATGATACAATTAGAAAAGACCCGTTTTTTTATTCTGTTGTAACAGGAAACATTGATTACAATTATATTGAAAGCATTGTAGAATAATCAAATTCCGATTTATATAACAGCTTATAAGACAACCTGCACGAGTTGTCTTTTTATAAAAAATCAACACTGCTCCGTCCGAAAGCCGCACTCAAACGGCAAATGCACGGTCCGCCGTACTGTGTTGCAACGATAACGGCAAGGCGTGAGTTTGGATTTTTTATATTTATGGGATACTCCAGGATTTTGTTATAAGAAAACATTATCTGTTCGCCTCCTTCTGCCATGGCCACGGGCCTTCAAGCCATACGAATTTATCAAGATTAGCCGAAGAAAACGGCGTAAGAGGTCCGTATTCCTTTTCATATTCCTCACGGAGTTCCTTTGCCTGTTTCACCAGGTCACGGAACATTTCCATGGCTTTTCTGTCTTTCGGGTGAGTATCAAGATACAAAAGCATATCGTAAGCTGCAAAGTTATAGCTTTGCAGCTTTTTCATAAGACAACACTCATTCATCGCAGTCCCCTCCGTTATGTTTGCAAATTTTTCCGTACTCGGAGATGTTCAGGTTCAGCTCGGGAAAAAGCGAGCCTTGTTCAAGCGCCGTACATGCATCATATGCGGTGCAGAATTCCTGCTCCGGTACGTATCCGTATCCCACACAGCCGCAGGGATTGTACGGACAAGTATTATTTTCGCTCATTATTTTGCTCCTTTCATTAATTAATACGGAAGTGTATCCGCACTAACATAATATGAAAAATGCCGATATTATGTTAACGATTAAAATTTTGTACGGCAATTTCCTTTTATAGTATTGCATATTTTTGGGTAAAGTGTTATTATAAAAACAAAAGATACAGTTTGTAAACAGTAAGAGGGAAGAAATGATCGGATTAATAAAAAAACAATCGCCGGCAAGGATAATCGCTTCGGGATTTGCATTTTTGATATTGCTCGGCTCGGTGCTTCTGATGCTGCCTGTGAGCGTGCGTGACGGAGTAACGGTAAGGTATATCGACGCACTGTACACCTCCACAAGCGCAGTGTGTGTGACGGGACTCATTGCGGTTGACGCCGCCGATACCTTTACGCCGCTCGGACGGTTCTTTTTGGCTATGCTTATACAGATAGGCGGACTCGGCGTAACAACAATAGGCGCGGGAATAATAATCGCAGTGGGCAAAAAGGTCAATATAAAAGGCAGGCTCATTATACGTGAAGCGATGAACACAGACACGGGAAAAGGATTGGTAAAGCTCATACGGCGTGTATTTGCCGTGACGGCGCTTTTTGAAATAGCCGGTGCGGTTTTGAGCTTTTTTGTGTTTGTGCGTGATTATCCTCCGCTTGAGGCGGTTGGGATAAGCCTGTTCCATTCAATAGCGGCATTCAACAATTCCGGCTTTGATATATTGGGAAATTATCAGAACCTTATACCGTACCGTGACAGCGTATTGCTTAACATAGTCACGTGTGTGCTGATATTCTTCGGGGGAATAGGATTTTTGGTAATACGTGAGCTGAGAGTGAAAAAATTCAGGTGGAAAAAGCTTTCGATGCATTCAAGAGTTGTGCTTTCGGTCAGCTTTGTTCTGATAGCGGTCGGAACGGTGCTGATTAAGCTGACGGAAAACGTGACGTGGCTCGGTGCATTTTTCCACAGCGTATCGGCGAGAACAGCGGGATTTTCAACGTATCCGCTCGGAACGTTTTCCAAGTCGGGACTTATAGTGCTGATGTTCCTTATGTTTATCGGTGCGTCATCCGGCTCGACGGGCGGCGGCATTAAGACAAGCACGTTTTTTGTACTTTTGCAGGGTATAAAATCGGCGGCAACCAATCGCTCCGAGAAAGCGTTTCATTATTCCGTCCCGAAAGAAGCCTTTCGAAAAGCGGCAACGATAGCGCTTATGGGACTGGTGGTTGTCATTATGGGAACATATCTTATGTGTCTGTTTGAGCCGAATATCTCGCTTGAGGATATAATGTTTGAAGTTACAAGCGCTTACGGAACTGTAGGATTATCTACGGGTATTACTCCGCAGTTGAGCGTATCAAGCAAAATACTGTCGATAATAATTATGTATATCGGCAGACTCGGACCGCTTACCATAGCGACGCTGTGGCATTTCTCAAAGGGCGAACGTGTGAGCTATCCCGAGGGAAATATATCTATAGGATAAAATATGGGAGAGGACATATTATGAAAAATAAATCTGAAAAAACCACGTACGGAATTATCGGACTGGGACGTTTCGGCTCGGCGCTGGCGCTTGAACTTGCGCAGTCGGGCGCAGAACTTCTGGTTATTGATAAAGAAGAGGAAAAGGTAAGAGAGATGCGTGAATACACGGAAAACGCTTTTGTTGTGCGCTCTCTTGACAGAAAATCGCTTTCGGAAACGGGCATACAAAACTGTGATGTTGTTGCGGTGTGCATAGGCGAGCATATAGATACGTCTATACTTACCACGCTTGATTTGGTTGATATGGGTATTCCTAAGGTTGTTGCAAAAGCGAATAGTGCCGAGCATGGCGAAATACTCAAAAAACTCGGCGCAGAAGTAGTGTATCCGGAACGTGATATGGCGGTAAGGCTTGCGAGCCGTCTGGAAAATTCAAGAGTGCTTGACTCTATGCAGCTAAGCGAGAAGATAAACATATCCAAGCTTTTAATTCCCGATTGCGCAGTGGGAAAAACGGTTGTGGAAATGGATTTTCGGTCAAAGTTTGACCTTAATATAATCGCCGTTGAGAACAACGGCTCGGTAATCGAAAATATAAAACCCGATTATGTGTTCAGAAAGGGCGATGTGCTGTTTCTTTCGGGAGGAAAGGGCGGTATGCTGAAGCTGTCGGAGTGGATAGAAAAAAATGATTAAGGGGGAAGGCTATGTCGGTAAAAACAGGAGTTATCTTGGGGATTACGGGCGTTGCAGCGCTTGCGGCGGCAATAACGCTCGGCTATAATATGTACAAAGGCACAAATATTGCGGACAGCACTCCGTCGGCACTGCCGCAGGCAACGGCTGATGTTGAACAAAACGAAATTTCGCTTGAGGGTATGTCCGTGAGCGATATGGTTTATCAGATGATGTTTGTAACGCCCGAATCGATTACGGGCGTGGATACGGCAATAAGAGCAGGGGATACTACAAAAGCCGCTTTGGAAAAATACCCTGTAGGCGGAATTGTGTATTTTGCAAAGAATTTCAGAGACAGGGAACAAACGGCGGAGATGATTAAAAACACGCAGGAATATTCAAAAATACCGCTGTTTATCGGAGTTGATGAGGAAGGCGGAAAGGTTGCACGGCTCGGCAATAATCCGTCTATGGGAGTGACCAAACAGCCGCCGATGAAAAAAATCGGTGAGACGGGTGATCCTAAAAAGGCGTATAATGTGGGACAAACGCTCGGACAAGACCTTGCAAGGCTCGGTTTCAATGTGGATTTTGCGCCCGATGCGGACGTTTTAATCAATCCCGATAATAAGGAGATAGGAAACCGCTCGTTCGGCACAGACCCCAAAACGGTTTCGGTTATGGTTGAAAATGTTGTGAAAGGCTTGCAGGATAACGGGGTGTCGTCGGCACTTAAGCATTTTCCCGGTCACGGAGCTACATATACCGACTCGCATACGGGATATTCGGAGGTAAAAAGAACCGCCGATGAATTGCGTGCGGAGGAATTTTTGCCGTTTAAGGCGGGCATAGACGCCGGAGCGGATTTCGTTATGGTTTCGCATATGACGCTTGTAAACGCAACAGAGGAAAAAGTCCCGTCGTCAATTTCAAAAGAGGTAATTACCGATATGCTTTTTAATGAGCTTGGATATACGGGAATTGCAATAACCGATTCGTTCAGTATGGGAGCGATTACAAAAGAGTTTACCGTGGAAGAAGCGGTTGTTAAGGCGGTAAAAGCCGGAGCGGATATGATTTTGATGCCGTCGGATTTGGAGAAAACCCATGCCGCATTGATGAATGCGGTGGAAAACGGCAGTATACCGAGAGATCGGATAGAAAAAAGCGTAAGAAAAATTCTGACGCTAAAAAAGAAAAAAGGTATGTAGGAATAAAAAATTGCGGCAAAATGATTGCATTTTGCCGCAGTTTTTTTTATATGGTTAATGTATTTTCACCTGCATTAATGTTGTATTTGTTTCCGTTTATTTCAAGAGTATAATCCTCATTTGAAGTTACACGGCAAACATTTTTGTCGGCAACAATATCGGTTACGACATTTCCGAATCGAAGATTTTTTATGCCGATTTTGCCTTTAAAGGTATCGGGTTTTGCCCATTTAACCGTTTTTTCAAACGCATTAATCGAATGAAAGCCCAATACAAATTCAATATAAACCGAAATCGGTCCGAGCGCCGACCAGCCGCAGAAGTCGGGACGCACCCACTTGCCCGGCACTTTTCCGCGGGTTGCGGGCGAGGGCTTTTCGGGATCGTAACATTCCCATATTGTGTGCGGGGAAAACTCCTTGTATGTTTCGGACATATGATTAAGCAGTTTAGTTGCCAATGCGTGAGCGTCTGCGTGCAGTCCGTATATATCAAGACCTTTGAGAGCCGCATATGCCGTCGGGAGCCACACAGAACCACGCCAATAACCGCCGCTCGGTACATAATCGCTGTCATCTCTTGAAAGAGATACCAAAGGAACAACTCCTCCGAGTGTTTTTTCATTTTTCAGCTCATAAGCAAGGTGTTCGGCTTGATTTTTTGTTGCAGTTTCTGAGGTAAGCGTCCAGTATGACGCAATCGTCTTAACTTTATAGAAATCGTGCGTGTTGCAGTCAATATCGTAATAAAAATTATCCTCTTTATCCCAGTATAATTCGTTAATTATCGATTTCTTTTCCTCAAACTTTTCTTTCCATACGGTTTCGTTTTCGGTATCGCCCAATAATGCATAAAGCTTTGCAATCATATTCGCCGATAAAGCCTGTTGACAGATAGCGTCAATCCAATACATATCGGGATTGTTCGGGCGATCCTCGTAAGCATGCTCGCCCATTCTTCCTCTCGGCGTGTTATCCATTCCCGAACGTCCGCCCTCCCATTTGTATCCGTACTTTTCGGAAATAAGGCATGTGGGGCAGTGCACATTCTTCGGCTGAAGCGAAGCCTTTAAATTTTCTATCCATTCATAGTGATTTTGAAGAAATTTTTCTTCATATAAAAGCTTTCTTATATGCTCGGTATCGCCGCTAATAAGTGCATTTTCATATTCCGCCCATGCCAAAAGCGGCGGATTGTCCGCTATGTGCAGTTCAATATTAAACGGTTTACCGGGAACGGCGCCTGTCCAGTCAGGCTCATTTTCGGTCGGGATTACCGCCGGTAAGGTCTCGCCGTTGCATAAAACCGCATAAAAGTTTTTAAAGCTTTCAATTCCGGGAAATATTTCCTGCGCATATTTGCAGAACAGAGTCATAAAACAAGTGTCCCATATCCATATCTGCGTATCACAGAACGCCTCGTCCATATATGGATTTTGGGGCATTCCGGGAATGTTTTTTATGTGTTCAAAGGCAAGCTCCCAAGCCTTGTTGTATAATTCGAGATATTCCGGGTGCTCATCGCAAATCGGTTGGGGAATGTACTCCCTCCAGTTCGGCGCACCGAAGTTTTTTGTCATTTTGAAATCACTCCTCGTCTGTAATATGGCTAATTATACCATATACTGCGGAAAATATCAAGCTAAAACAGCATAAATATCAGAATACCGCACACAAGCATAATATTGCCGATAATCCGCTTTTTCGTGATGCGTTCTTTCAAAATCAGGTTTGAAAGGAGCATCACAAATACGGTTGACATAGAATTGATTATTACCCCGAAACGATAATCGACTTTTGTGTATATAAACACATTCAATACAAGCACGCCGGCGTAGCATACGTATGAAAGCAAAACGAGCGGATTTAAGTATTCGAAAATAATGTTTTTGTACTTTATGCCTGCGCTTTTTTTGAGTATAATCTGCGAAAATGCGGTAATGAATGCGCTTACTATCATTAATATATAAAATATACGGCTACTCACTTTGCATCACCCAAATCCCTGCGATAATCAGCACTGTTCCCATGATATTTCCGATTGTGATTTTTTCTGAAAATATCAGTATCGACCATAAAAGACTCCATATGTTATAAACCGATCTGTGTGCATATGCAACGCTCACGTCAAAATACTTTAAGTTTTGTTGCCAGAAAACCGCATATATTCCGCAGTTTATAAGTATAAGCACGGCAAAAACGAGGGTGTTTATACAAAACACACCGTTTTTGTTTACGCTGTTTGCGGCAAGCTTTGAGAATATTCCCGTAAAAGAAAACAGCAGTATGTTAGCGTGAAGCAACAGCAGACGTTTTGTTTTTTGCATAATTATTTCCCCTTAAAAAATGAGTGTATGTTTTCAAGAATGTAATCAATGTTTTCCACGGTTAAATCCCTGTACATCGGAAGCCGTACAAGGGTTTCGGAGGTTTTTGAGGTATATTTGTCCTCGCCGTGGAAAACGGAGCATTTTCTGCCGAATGGGGAAGAGTGGAGCGGAACATAATGGAACGCACACGATATATCCCGTTCTTTCATATATTCGATAAACTCGCACCTCTGTTTAAGATTTTTCAGTTTAATGTAAAACATATGCGCATTGTGTGTACATTCACGGGGAACGTACGGCAGTGTTATATATCCCTTGCTCTCAAGATCTTTCAAGCCGCTGTAATATCGGTTGTAATGCGCAATGCGGTCGGAATTGATGCATTCCGCATCACTTAACTGTGCATACAAAAATGCGGCGCTAAATTCGCTCGGCAAATATGACGAGCCCTTATTCACCCAAGTGTATTTATCCACTGCACCGAGCAGAAATTCAGCACGGTTTGTGCCTTTTTCTCTTATGATTTCGGCTTTGAGAATATCCTCGTCGGAGTTGACAATCAGCGCTCCGCCTTCACCCATTGTGTAATTTTTCGTTTCGTGAAAGCTGTATGTGCCGAAATCACCGATTGTACCGAGAGCATGTCCTTTGTAAAAGGCGTTTACGCCTTGTGCGGCGTCCTCGACCACCCGTAAAGAGTATTCTTTTGCAAGTGCGGATATGTAATCCATTTCACAGCCGACTCCGGCATAATGAACGGGAACAATCGCACGTGTTTTTGGTGTAATTGCCGCCTCGATTAACTGCTCGTTTATATTTTGCGTGTCGGGGCGAATATCAACAAACACAATCTTTGCACCTCTGAGCACAAAGGCGTTTGCGGTCGATACAAAAGTATATGACGGCATAATCACCTCGTCGCCCGGCTGTATATCGCAAAGCAGAGCCGCCATTTCCAGAGCGTGCGTGCAGGACGGCGTTAAAAGTGCCTTTCTCGCATCGTACTTTCCCTCTATAAGCTTTGCACATGCTTTTGTATAAAAATTATCACCGCACAGTTTGCGCTTGTTTATTGCGTCCTCGATAAAATTTTTCTCCGTGCCGATAACCGGCGGTATATTAAACGGTATTTTCACTGATTAACCCCTCTTTTTTCACGACCAAGTTCCGAAAAAGCTTCCGTTAAGCCGTATTCACATTCAAATCCAAGTTCGTTTTTTGCTTTTGATACATCTAAAAAGCTGATTGAAGTATCTTCCTTTTTGTCACTGTGTATTTCGGTTTTTGATGCGGAATTAAAACCCTTTATTATTGCGTTTGCAAGCTCAAGGCTTGTAGTTCCGACTCCCGAACCTATATTGTATACGCCGTCTGCCGCATAGTGCAAAACGGCAAGCCATATCGCACGGCAGGCGTCTTTTACATAGATATAGTCACGTCTGCCGATTGCGTTGCCGTATATGGACAAAGGCCTACCCGATAACGCATTGTGCATAAACAAATCCGTCATATAACCGTTTTTGTCGTTTCCGATAACCTGCGACAGTCTTAATATTTTTATATTTGTTCCGAAGTTGCGGTTGTAATATCCGCAGAGCAATTCGCACGAATACTTTGAAATCCCGTAATAATTTACGGGTGCAATCTCGCCGCTTTCGCTTACGGGCGATTTCTGCGAGTTGGAATACACGCACCTTGACGAAAGATACACTATATTTTTTATTCCCAATCTCATACAGGCAATCAGTGTGTTTTCAAGCACTTTTATGTTATCTTCGTACAGCTCAAGCGATTGCTTTTCACTTTGCGACACTTTTTTCGCTGCCAAAACAACAACGCTGTCACAGCCGAGCAGTGCCTTTTCAAGCTGTTCGGCGGAATACCCGTCAACCACACGGCTTTTCCTTGAAACATCAATAAGCTCTGCTTTACTGCCGTAAAGCTTTTGAAAGGATTGCCCGATAAATCCGCTGCCGCCGACCAAGCCGATTTTCTTCGGCGAGCGGAAAATCCGATAACCGCATTTTTCCATGTATCCGTTTATTTTTTTGACGGTATCGCCCGAAGAATAATACAGCTTTTTGTAATCGGCGGTGTATTTTTCGTATTTTTTATCATCAAAGACGGTGTTCGGCGGTTCGCAGAAAAATTCCGTGTGGACGGGCATTCGGCTCGTTTCGTACTGCGGAACGGTTATGTTTTCGCCAAATAAATGCCGAACGGTCATATCCAAAAGATCAACACCGCAGTATTCTTTTATCAGCCGCCACATATGACAGCCGTCAAGGCGCGGTGTAACCTCTATCAGATAGGGGTGATTGTCCGATACTTTTATCTGAAAATAAACGGGACCGTTTTCTATTTCAAGCTTTGTCACCGTTTCACGCACAAGTTCGTTTATTCGTTTATGAGTTTCTGTTCCCTCAAACACAGAAGGGAGGTGATGCGCTTTTATTATACCGCCCGGCAGATTTTGAAACGATTCACGGTCGGACAGAACGGAAAAAATGATTTCGCCGTCTTTCATATAAGCATTGACTGAAACCTCACTTCCGCAGATGTGCTTTTCGAGGATTACTTTTCCGCTCCTTGAATAGCTCATTGCATTATCAAAATGTGCCGATAATTCCTTAAAATTTTTTACTTTGCAGATACCTCTTTGCCCCTGCGAATCAACAGGCTTTATCATAAGCGGATAAAAATTCGCATTTTTCGCATTATCAAGCGTTTCGCAAACCGCAAACGGAACGTTAAACCGATTATCCGCACCGAGTGCTTCACGCATAAGATGCTTGTTACAGCAAATTTCGGCGGTTTTTTTCGACACAAAATGAAACATATTTAAGTTTTCCGCAACCTTGCATAATGTCGGCACGGCAATGTCGCTGCCGACTGAATATATGTAATCAATTTCGTTTTCTCTTACATAGTTTTCGATTTTATCGGCGTCCGTTATATCTATCTGCTCAAAAACATCGGCAAGGGGAATACCTTTATCGTTATCCGAATAACTGCACACATAGACTTTCAGTCCGATACGCTTTGCGTATTCTATTAAATCAATCTGTGCGTTACCTGCACCCAATATCAGCAATTTCTTTTTCATATATAACATCTCCCGTTAATGTGTCCTGTCTTATTATGTACTGCGGTTCTTTTGTAACCGTCATAAACATTCTTATAATGTATTCTCCCACAATCCCTACTGCGGTTAGGATTAAGCCTGAAAATGCACATATTTCGGCATAAAGCCTGTGCTCAAAACCGCTGTGCAGTAAGCAGGCGGCAATTAAATATATCAGTCCGACAGCGAAAAGGGCTGTTCCCGATTTCAGTATCAGTCTGACGGGTTTTAAGGAATAGCTCAAAAGCGACGCCCAGAGGTGTATCAGCTTTTTTATGTTGTATCCGCTCTTGCCGAAACGCCTGTCAAAATGCTCTATGTCCGCATTTGCAATTTTTGACGAGGTGCGTAAGAACAATCCCTGCAGATTGGTAAAACTGCTTTGGCATTTTATGATTTCGTCCCTTACAAACCGGCGTATAAGATACATCGGACACGCCTTTAAATCCTTAGGCTTGTCCAGAAGATAGCAAACGGAAATGTGGCTCAGCTTGCTCTCGATATTTCTTAAAACTCCGTGATGGCGTTTCGGAAATCTGCCGTAAACAATGTCATAACCCTCGCCGATTTTATCTATAAGCTTTCGGATTTGTGAGGGGTGCGTCTGAAAATCGTCGTCCATACCGAGAATGAAGTCGCCGCTTGCGTATTTCATTCCGGCTAAGATTGCGTTGTGCTGACCGCAGTTTTTTGCCAAATCCACACCGATTACAAAATTGAACTTTTCCGAAAGACGTTTGATTTCGGGAAAAGTTCCGTCATTCGAGCCGTCGTTTACAAGAATAAACTCATAATCACAATATTTATTAAGCTCCGCCGCTGTTTGCTCCACAACCTCGGCAATTGATTTTTCCGCATAGTAGCAAGGCATTACAACGGAAATTTTATATTTATTCATCATCAGTCACCATATATACATAAAGTATATCCTTTGCCGCTTGTATTTTGTCAACCTCTGTCAGTTTCTTGTTGTAAACATCTTTCAGTGTTTTTGTTATTCCCATTCGCGGGGAAGAGGTTGTAATAAAATAAACTTCAACATCTGTGCTTGTCAAGCCGTCTATTGCCGTTTCAAAACCGAATTTACGGTTTCTTTCATAGTACAGCGGCGAATGTGAAGTCCAGGACCCTGTCGATTCGTTGTTTAATACCTTGTTTTTCTCATAAGTTTTAAAAACATAATTTGTTGATGAAATAAAATCATAGGTATCGTAAAAGAAAAAGCTGTCGGGGTATTTTTCCGTATATTGCATAAGCGCCTCAAGCTTTGAATTTGTGGTTTTGCGAAGCATAAGCGATTTGTTATCAAGGTCGTCCTGCATATTGCAAACGCCCGCTGTCACAAACAGAAATGACGCACACATCAAGCCGCCTAAGCAAAGCGACTTTACTTTATTATCTTTCAAAAGATTTATACAGTCCCCTAACGGCATCGTTCTTTTATCGGCAAGCTCCGTAACGGCAAGAGAACCGCAAACAGCCAGTAAAAGCATCATCAAATCAATCAAACGTGCCATAACTCTGCCGTTAAATTCAAGGAATGTGATTTCAAATACCATTCCTGCCGCAATAATCGGATATATAATTTCAAACCTCCGCTTTTTTACGGACATTGCTATACATAGGAAAAATAAAACAGTCACGAATATTGCGCAGTATTTAATTGTTTGGTCGCCAGAATGATACCAGTTTGAAATACCGTTTTTAACCGCCAAAGAAATCCTTTTAAAAAGACTTTTTTCCGTTGAGCGTATGCGTTTCATATACGAGGAAATCAAGGTCAGGTTTTCGGTGTTTACCGATTCGTCGAAATCCAGGCATCTGCCCGATATTGCACGGTAAGTTACTTCGCTTATGCCGTTTTCCTTGTAAAAAGGCATATTTTCGTAATATCCCGGAATTGAGCCGTAGTCATAAACTTCGGCACGTACTTCCTTGAACTTTTTAAATTCCGCATATTCCGGTCTGCTCCATGCCGCCGTATCGGCAGCAACAACCAAAAAGCACATTGCAAAGGTGAAAAATCCCCATAATATATATTTCTTTTTATCTTTTTTATCCTTAAATATGCGGACGGCAATAATCCATATCAGTGCCGGCAGCAGCAAATAAAACGCCTTTGTCCGAATTGAAAAGGACAAGACGGCAAATATACCGGCAAGAAAGATATGCTTTGTGTTGTTTGTATCCGGCATTTCGTGCAGTACGGCAAAAGCTCCCACGCCTAAAAAGGCGGAGGTTAGCGTGAATTGCGGAAGGCAGATATATTTTTGTATAAAAAACATAAAAAGCATTGCATACAAAAATATACCTAAAAATACTCTGTTTTTTTCATATGCATTTTTTACTATATAATAGCAAAAAACACAGCTCGGAAAAAACATACAGAGCATAGTGAACAATCCGTACCACGGAATATTGGCGGTAATGCGGTATAAGCCGGACAGAAAAAGTCCGATAGGGTAACGCATAAAAACAATATCGGGACTCGGTGTTCCCGAATACGCTCCCGATACTATCGTCATCATACGGAAATCGTCATTTGTATACCAATTCGGCGGATTGTGAGCAATTGCCGCAAGAAAAAACACAGCATTGAAAAAAACAGACATACAAAGAATAATCCTTTTGTATGAGGGTAAGTTTTTTTTCAATGCGGTGTTATACCGTCGGCATATTTTCTTTTTCAACATCATTCATCACCTCGTTGCTGTCAAGCGTCGTATCTGTTTTAAGGCGTGTTTTTCTTTTAATCCAAAAGATTGCCGCAAAGAACCCGATTACAAATAATACGGAACCGAGCAGAAGAATACAGATAAGCATTTGAAAAAGCGAATATTTCGGTGTGAAAAAGTTGTTGTATGAAAGTCTTAATGTATAAATACTGTATGTATCTTCACTCGGGGAAGTAACCAAAATGTTTACAAACACCGGGTCGCTGTCATTCATTGATTCGGCTCCGATTACCTGTACCATATCGCTTCGGTCCGCAGGATACGCCTGAATATCGAGATTTTTTACGGAGTTCGGAACCGTTACATCATAATAAGCCTTGTGCTCTGAAAAAGGGACATTCACTTCACCGCCGTTTATTTTGATGTTTGAAAGTATTGCGGTATCGCTTATGGAAGATGTAATGTGCGCCTTTCTGTACAGGTTAAGATAGTATGTTTTGCTTTTTCCGTTACTCTCCGTCACCTTAAGCTCAAACTCTGTTCTTTTGCCCTCTTTGAGAGTGCCGTCGCTGTTCAATTCATCACGGCATTTAATCTCAACCGTATCGTCGGGATTTATTGTTCTGTAATTTACATCAGCCTCATCAAAGCTTTTTATGTTATTTTCCAAAATCGCATAATAAGTAATTCTATATCGGCTGAACTGCGGTGAAAAAATTCCGTTTTCCACATCGAGATAGGAAAGACCGGTCCACGGAATGGATTTAATGGCGTCATTTCCTACATAAACGTTTAAGTGGTATTCAACGGTTTCGTATTGCCCAAGTGTGTCGTGAACGGATACGGTCACGACGTTTTCGGAGTCAGAGGAAGCAGTTATCTCATCATCTCCGCTGATTTCATATTCAAACCGTGGATCTGTAAGCTCAACCGAAACCGCAAGATTATATGTAAATGAAGACATTATTACATCATAATAATATACGCCCGGTTCAAAATCATTGAGAAAATATCCGTTTTCAACGGATATTTTCTCAACCATATATGATTTTTTTTCGGCTGCAGCCGTTTGCATAAACAACACCGAAAAAAGCATCAGAAGCACTGATATTCGTGCCGTGATTTTTATTCTGTTTTGTTTCATCGGCACTTACCTCCAATTAATTATTTTCTGCAAAATTTATGTTAATATCATAATAACGTGTCTCGCCGAGCATGGTTATTTTTGTTTTTACGGTAATTGAATTTTTGTCTTTTTTCGTAATCGTGTAAGTTCTGTCCGACGCATTGTATACAACCTTATTTCCCATATAGCTCTTCATCCAAATCTGTCCTTTGATATTTGATTGGCATATCTGGTCTATATAGAGCAGGAGGTTATCGCAATTGTCGTTTACGTCAAGCGTTATGACTTTGTTTTCGTGGTCAATACTTACATTCTTGACATTTTCGGCGTTTACGTTATCAAAACCCCAGACAACAGAGGGGAAGTCAACCGTTATCAGATACTGCTCGGTAACGCCGTTAATCGTAATGTTTGTTTTAACGGAAACACTGTTCTTTCCGTTAGCGTATATTGTATACACTCCGCTCGGATCATAAGTAACCTTGTTTCCGAGATAGCTTGCCATTCTCAGCTTTCCGCCGTAAACGGTGCTGTGCTGATTTACATACAGAATAATATCGTCCGCACTGTCGTTTGCCGTTATATGAACGGTTTTTTCATCATGATTTACGGTTATATTGCTGAAGCTTTCGCCTTTTAAGCTTGTAAAATCAAATTTTGCTTTTGATGTGTCAAAATGTACATTTACCAGGTACTGTTCACTTACTCCGTTTATTGTTATATTAGCCTTAACGGGAACAGTGAAATTATGAACGAAGTATATGCGGTAGCTTCCGTTTTTATCATATACAACCTTGTTGCCCATATAGCTCGCCATTTTGAATGTTCCTCCCGGAATAACGTCTTTTTGATGAACAAAAATTGTAATGTATTCCGCATTGTCCTCGGAATCAATATCAATTGTCTTTGTTTCGTGGTTTACGGTTATATTTTTGGTTTTAAGCGTTCTGAGGCTTGTAAAGTCAAAGGTCGGGTCAGGGTCAACAATCGGATTTTTCGTAAACTTCGCTGTGTAGGTTTTATCAGCTGTTACATTGCTAACAACGAATTCCGCCGTATCGCAAATCTTTGTATCGCCGTCGTACCAGCCGTCAAAGGTGTAGCCTTCGTTTGCCGCTGCGGTGAGGGTTACGCTTTCGCCCTCTGCAACTTTGCCGCCGCCCGATACCGTGCCGCCGTCTGTGCCGACCTCTGCCGAAATTGTGTAATATACGATATTCTTTGTAAACTTAGCCGTATAGGTTTTGTCCGCCGTTACATTTTCAACAACAAACTCCGCCGTATCGCAAACTCTTGTATCGCCGTCGTACCAGCCGTCAAAGGTGTAGCCGTAATCAGGTGTTGCGGTAAGCGTTATGCTTTCGCCCGTATCAGCGAGTCCGCTGCCCGAAACCATTCCGCCCTCGTCTGCCTCTGCCGTTATTGTAAAGTAGATTTTATCTGTAAATGTTACCTCTCTGTTATCCGTTGCCCAATCATAAGCAAACAGGTTTTTGGGTGCGCCGGTAACCTTTGTTGCTATAGACGAATCGACTCTGAACATTTCGCCAAGCGGCAACGGCGCATTTGCCCAGCCGTCCCCGAAAATAAAGCTTGTAACGGAAGTGTCCTCAGCAAAATGGAAAAGACCGTTTTCATCGGAAATTGAAATTGTAAATTCGCTCAGGTCAAGATCTGTAAAAGCCGGACAGAACTTTCCGCAATAGTAAAACATATATGACATATCCGTCACTTTTGAGGTGTCAAATTTATCACCGAAATCCAATGTAAAAACTTCACTGTACACTCCGCAGACAGCAAACATATAGCTCATATTTGTTACATTTGAGGTGTCAAATTCATCGCCGAGATCAAGTGTGAAATTATCACTGTACTCTCCGCAGAAATAGAACATATATTCCATGTTCGTTACTTTCGATGTATTAAACTTATTGCCGAGATTAAATGTGAAACCCGTACTGTTCAATCCGCAATGATCAAACATATGCGACATATCGGTAACATTTGAGGTATCAAAATTATTGCCGAGGTCCAGTGTGAAAAGTGCACTGTATTGTCCACATTCTTCAAACATAGATGCCATATTCGTTACGTTTGATGTATCAAGCATATCAATTCCGTTGATTGCGTCAATTCTTTTTCCTCCATAAAATGCGTATGCCAAAGAGTCACCGGCTATGATTGTTTCATAACCGCCTATGTAAAGTGTCTTATTGTCATACCATGCAAGAACATAGCCGTCACCGTCAGCGGAATAATCCGCAGTTGTAACATTCGTAAGATCATAGCTGCCCAAATTGACAAAGGATACGCCTTCTATATCGGTTATTGAGCTTACCAATCCTTCGCTGACCGCTTTCGAAAGCAGTGTGGATTCACTGCCGGTTGAAAACAGCTTTGAAATTTTCTTTACAATTGCTGTGAATTTCGCCGTATAGGTCTTGTCAGCCGTTACGTTTTTAACCAAAAATTCTTCCGTATCGCACACTTTTGTATCGCCGTCATACCAGCCGTCAAAGTTATATCCCTCATTTGCCGATGCCGTAAGCTTTACGTTTGCACTCTCAATTACGGTGCCGCCGCCCGAAACTGTGCCGCCCTCAGTTGCCTCTGCCGTTATTGTGACGCTGCCTTTATCGGTAAACGTTGCCGGTCTCTTATCTGCCGACCAGTTGTAATTCACCAGATTGGAGGTTGCGCCTGTTATGTAAGTCGGCAGGGTTGACATGGAAGCGAATACCGCATCAAAGCTGCCCGGCTCCGGCAAAACCGCATCTGCCCAGCCGTCTCCGAAGATAAAGGTTGTAACAGGAATATAGCCTGCAAAGTTAGCCAGACTATTTACTTCGGAAAATGAAATTGTAAATCCACTCAGGTCAAGCTCTGTAAAATTCTTGGAGGATTTACCGCACTCAAAGAACATATACCGCATATCCGTTACATTTGCGGTTTTAAATTTATTGCCGAGATTAAGCGTAAAGCTCTCACTGGCGGATCCGCAGTCGGCAAACATACGTGACATATCCTTTACCTTTGAGGTATCAAATTTACTGCCGAGATCAAGTTTGAATACTTTACTTTTATATCCGCAGTGGTCGAACATATAATCCATACTCGTTACGTTTGATGTATCGAATTTATCACCTAAATCCAGCGTGAAAACTGTGCTGTACCATCCGCAGTAATTGAACATACGTGACATGTTTTTTACCTTTGAGGTATCAAACTTATTACCCAAATTCAGTGTAAAGCCCGTGTTCTTTTCCGCACTGCCGCACTCCTTGAACATATACCTCATAGATGTTACGTTCGATGTGTCAAAATTATTGCCGAGATCCAGCTTAAAGCTTGCACTCTTACTTCCGCACCTCTCAAACATATCCGACATATCCGTTACGTTTGAAGTATCAAGCATATCAAATCCGTTGATTGCGTCAACAGACGTTCCGTGGTAGAATGCATAGGACAGAGAGCCCCCGGCTATGATTTTTCCGTAGCCGCCTATGTAAAGCGTATTGTTGTTATACCATGCAAGGACACTGCCGTCACCGTCGGCTGAATAATCCACAGTCTTAACCCCTGTCAGATCGTAATCTTTTAAATCGACAAAGGATACGCTCTTTATGTTGTTGAAACTCGGCGTCAATCCTTTATTGACAGCCTTTGAAATAAGCGTTGTTGAACCGCCGTAGGTTGTTGAAAACAGCTTTGACACAGGCTGTGTGTCAGCTGCATATCCCGTTACCGGTATAACGGTACACAGTATTGATATACTGATAAAAAGAGATAATAAACCTTTCATTTTTTTAAACATTATTTCACACCTCTTTAATATATTTTTTATATTCACCGGAACGGATTCTCCGTATCCATTCCGAATTATCGCAATACCATCCTATCGTTTGTTTAATCCCCTCCGAAAAATCGGTTCTCGGTTCCCAGCCAAGCTCCTTTTGCAGCTTTTCGGAATTTATCGCATACCGCCTGTCGTGACCGGGGCGGTCTTTAACATAGGTTATAAGCGAATATGGCTTTTTCAGCGCATCGAGTATTGTTTTCACAACCTCGATATTTGCCTTTTCGTTATTTCCGCCTATGTTGTAAACTTCGCCGATTTTCCCGTGCCTTACAATCATATCGACAGCACGGCAATGATCCTCTGCATACAGCCAGTCACGTATGTTTTTGCCGTCGCCGTATATGGGCAGAGGTTCGTCCCTTAATGCTTTGTCTATTATAAGCGGTATCAGCTTTTCCGGGAACTGGTACGGACCGAAGTTGTTTGAACATCGTGAAATCGTAACCGGAGTGCCGTAGGTTCTGAAATACGCCGTACACAGCATATCCGCAGCCGCTTTTGATGACGAATACGGACTTGACGGCTTAACGGGCGAAAACTCGTCAAAGCTTAAATCCGGTCTGTCAATGGGCAAATCCCCGTAAATCTCATCGGTTGAAATCTGATGAAACCGCTTTATGCCGAATTTGTTTACTGCGTCAAGCAGAACCGATGTGCCGATAATATTCGTTTTAAGGAATATTTCGGGATTTTCAATGGAACGGTCAACATGGCTTTCCGCCGCAAAATTTACTATGCAGTCGGGTTTATATTTCTCAATAAGTCTGAAAATTTCCGCCCTGTCGCAAATATCCGCACGTTCAAAATGAAATCTGTCCTCGGTTTCAAATTCGGATATGTTATCATAGTTTCCGGCGTAGGTCAGCTTATCAGCACAGATGATTTCATCATTTGGATAGGAGGTAAGTATATGCCTTATGTGGTTTGAGCCGATAAACCCCGCACCGCCGGTAATAAAATGTATCATATTGCATCACCTGCCAGTTTTAAAATATATTTTCCGTATTCGCTGTGTTCCAGCTCTTTGCCGAGATTGTACAATTGCTTGCTGTCGATAAAGTGCCTGCGCCAGGCAATCTCCTCAATACAGGATATGTAATATCCCTGCTTTTCCTGTATCATTCCGACAAATTCTCCCGCATCACGCAGGGCACGGGGGTTTCCTGTATCAAACCATGCCATTCCTCTGCCGAATAATTTAACATTTAAAAGATTGCGCCGTATGTACTCGTTATTGACAGACGTTATCTCAAGCTCGCCACGCTTTGATGGCTTTATATTCTTTGCAATTTCGATAACGTCGTTGTTGTAAAAGTAAATTCCGGGTACTGCGTAGTTTGATTTCGGTACCTTGGGCTTTTCTTCTATTGATATAACCTTTCCGTTTTCATCAAACTCACATATGCCGAAATCGGACGGGTTGTTTACCGGATACCCGAAAACGGTTGCTCCGTTTAGCTCATGTACGGAGGTTTGCAAAACAGAGGTAAGGTTTTGCCCGTAAAATAAATTATCGCCGAGTATAAGGCACACATCATCATTGCCGATAAAGCTTTCGCCGATTAAAAATGCGTCCGCCAATCCACGTGGCGCAGTCTGTTCCGCATACGATATATTAAGTCCAAGCTTTTTGCCCGTGCCGAACAGCCCCTCAAAAGATGGCAGATCCTTTGGCGTTGAAATGATTAATATATCCCGTATGTCGGCAAGCATCAGTACTGACAGCGGATAATAAATCATAGGCTTGTCATATACCGGCAAAAGCTGCTTAACCAAGGCTCTCGTTGCGGGGTAGAGCCGTGTGCCGCTGCCGCCGGCTAAGATTATCCCTTTCATAATGTTTACTCCCTCAAATAATTCTATGCTTTTGCGTCGCTTGTTTTCTCAAGCAGCATTTGCTCCGTTTTGCTTCGCAGAAGAAGGAGCATATCCAGCTCCTTAAGTGAAATATCAAGCCCCTCCTTGCTGAATAAAGATAACATTCTTGACAGATACTCCGTCTTGTTTATTTCATTTTTGCATAACGCAAGTTTTTTAAGTTCTTCTTTCAGTGCTTCGTTGGTATCCAATTCGTAATTAAATTTTGCCACTTTATCAAATGTTATTTTCTTTTTTTTGAAAATCACTGTTTTCACCTCCGAACAAGCGGTTATAATAAGTATAACAAAAAACCGCCCGTTGGGGCGGTTTTGGTCGTAATTGGTCGTTTTTGAGACGCAATTGGTTAAGTATTTAATATAATGCAGACGCTTAACGTCTTGTTATCCGTACTGTATTTAATGTCTCCGTTATATTTTCTTATCGCCGCAAGCATACCTGCTATGCCGATACCTCTGTTTTTAATTATGTTGTTTTCTATAACAATCCCCGGCTTGCAGGGGTTGGTACATAAAATAACTATTTTGTCCGAAACGGTTCTTATGTTAAGCTTTATCTCACCGTGTGAGTCACATTCAATACAGCCGTTTACAGCGTTTTCAAGAAGGTTTGACAAAACGGCAACAAAATCCATATCGGATATGGGCGTGTTTTCATTGGTGTCCGCCTCAACGGAAACCGAAATCCCGTTCTTCTGCGCTTTGGTGTAAAAACTGTTTAAAATGGCGTTCACGGTAATGTTCGGGCAAAAATCGTTCAGTTTTAATGCGTCCAGACTGTCGTTGTACTGTTCCAGGTAATCTATGGCTTTTTGCACTTCACCTTTTCCGAGCATGGATATAACGTTTTGGTTGTGGTGTCTGAAATCATGGCGCACGGTTTTTGCGGACAATTCATTTTCTTTTGCCGCTTTAAGCTGCTCCTGCAAATAAACCGCATTTTGTCTGACTAATTCCGTGTTGTTTTCGGCTATCATTGACTGGATTGTGCCGAAAATAACCCAAAGCACCGAACAGTAAATCAAAACCGCAATCGCAAAGAACAGGGTATATTCGTTGATTTGAGTGCCTTGGGTATGAAATATTATCAAAGACGATGCAAAAATCACCAGAAACAACACGGAAACCACTGATATTGAATACCAGGTATGGCGGCGCTTTTCAGGAACTGCCCTCACCGCAGGACGCAGAAAGCGCAAATATACCCATGCCGCAGGAACAAACATAATTGTTCTTGCAATGTTTCTTGCATAGAATACAACGATTTCCGGTGAATTTTTAAGGAACAATCCGCACAGTATGGCTGAAATGCACCCGAATACGCTGAATACATTTGCATAACTGACAAACAAAAATATTTTTTTGCATATCGGATCGGCAGAAACGAATACAAAAACAAAGAAAGACATAATGAGGGTGCATACATATCCCACAGCGTAATATTCCGTGCCGTTTTTGAATATTGTATACGAAAGCAGTGTAAGCACCAAAAACATAGCGAAAAAAGCTAAGTATATGAACGCTGTTTTGCCGACGGAATATTTCCGTTCCGTCATTGCCCAAAAGGAAATCAAATGTGAAATTCCGACCAGAACCATAGCGGCAGTTATATGTATCATTTTTTCATTGCCTCCTTTGCGTAAAAATCAAAGTATTTCTCCCTGACCTCGTTCCTGAGACGTCTCGGGATAGGGATACTTTCGCCGTTTACCATAATAAGCTCTGATTGCAGAACGCTTTGAACGCAACGCAGATTGACAATGTACGAGGCGCCGACCGATATAAAACCGCCGGCGTTGTCAAAAAGATTTTTTATGCCCGTAAGCGGCATACGTGTTTTAATGCTCTTTCCGGATTTTAAGTGTATTTCGGAATTATGGTTTTTTGATTCCGTATACATTACCCGGTATAAATCTATAAGGTGTATTTCTCTGCCGCACGTTACAGGTATGTACAGCCGCTTTTGCCTTTTTTCGATTATTCTGTCAAGCGTGTCGGTCAGACGTTCCTTTGTATACGGTTTTGTCAGATAGTCGTTTACGTGCAGGGCGAATGCTTCAACAGCAAATTCGGAACTTGAGGTCAGAAAAATTATATCGGTACTGCCGTCGCTTTTGTTTTGGATTTCTTTTGCGATTTCTGTTCCGAGAACTCCCGGCATACAAATATCGAGCAGTGCAATATCGGGTACGCCGTTTTTGTTTATGTCGTCCAGCATATCGAGCGGATTGGAGAAACATTTAATGTTCATAAAAAGCTCCGAATGTTCGCTTGCATATTCCGACATAATCTGTCTGATGTAGTCAAGCTCGTTGTTTTGGTCGTCGCATATTGTAATGTTCATTCTTCAATCCTCCCTTCGGATTTTATTATAGCGTAAATTGTCGGAAATTTCAATTGTTTAATTTATTTTTTTGATATGCGGCAAAAAGAGCTGCAAATATTTGCAGCTCTTAATAGTTATCTTTTAATACATAAATCGGTGCAGTGAGGTGCAGTCAAACACCTCAAAAGCCTCATTTTATGCGGTTTATTTCTCCAACGGCTTCATTGTCGGGAATATATCTGATAAATTTTCATAATCAGATATAACCCCTCATATCCCTATAAATACTACAATCATGATAAGGGCAATTTATCATAATTCTACATAACTCTATGCAGATTACAGGGGAAATGGTACAGTAAATGGTGTAGTTGGTGTAATAGACCTTAATTAAATAATTTTAAACTTAAAAGGTCAAATTCCCGTTGCTTTAATTCTTTTGTAGCATCCGTATAGACATCCATTGTGGTTGTAAAATCACTGTGTCCCAACACATCCTGAATAACCTTTATATTTACGCCATTTTCACATAAACGTGTAGAGAATGTATGCCGCAGAGAGTGGCAACTGAACGGTGGCAATAGTAAAGGTTCGCCCTCTTCTTTTGACAGAACAGCATAATTACAGTCTCTTATAATCCTTTTTATTGCCTTATTTAACGTTCCTTGATTCTGCACATTTCCAAACCTATTAACAAATATAAAATCCGTATATCCATCAATTTCAACACTGCAAGATATTCCGACTTCGTTCTGATATGATTTTTCTTTTAAAAATGCTTTTTTTACCGATTCAAGCATAGGTATTGTGCGTTCACCCGCTTTTGTTTTAGGTGTATTTACGGCATAGGAACAACCATTATTATCGCCTTTATTATAATACACCAAAGTATGATTAACGCTGATAAGATTTTCCTCAAAATTGATATCGCACCACCTAAGTCCGACTATTTCACCCACTCTCATTCCTGTGCCAAGCATTACTGCAAAAACCGGATACCAATGATTGTATTTAGCATTAGATTTCAAAAAATTAATAAATAACTCTTGTTCCGGAACAGTCAAAGCCTTTCGCTTTTCTGCCGAAAAATTATGTGCTTGCTTTAATTCTCTAAGCATATTATCAGTTGGATTCAATCGGATGTAATTATCATCCATAGCCAATGAAAAAACCTGATGTAATATATTATGTATTGTGTCAATTGTTGCAATTTTAAGAATTCTTTCATCAGCCAATGTATTATAAAATTTCTTGACATCGGATTTTTTTACCTTTGATAATTTTTGCTTTCCGAAATCATTTCTAACAAAATTATTATACATATATTTATAATTTTGAAATGTATTATCTTTCAGACCACGCTTTAACTCACACCATAAGTCAAACATATCATTTACAGTGGTATGTTGTTTGTCTGTGCGTATCCCATCAAAATTATCAACAGTAAGTTCAGCTTCTTTACGGCGCAGTTCATCAAGTGTTCCGGCATATATGTAATGCCTCTGACCTCCACGGGTATTCCAACGATAACAATATATACCGTCCTTACGTTGAATTTCTCCTTTGCGAAGAGTAATTCTGTTTTTGTCCAACCTCCTCTTAGATTTTTTTGTTGCACTTGTATTTGACATTTTTTCAACTTCCTTTCTTTTTGCGTTAAAAAAATGCCTTAGCGTTTATATGGATAGGATTATATCGCAACTACACCCAAAACGCAAGGCATTTTTTGAAAATTTTCAGTACATTCTTAATTTTGCTTTATACAGAATATGCCATATCTATGTATTCATCAAACTTTTTTCTTTTTATCAATCTCTTTGTCCCAACCCAGAGGACAAATGTACAATCTTCACTGTCGGACAACTGACGCAGTTTACTAATACCAATCCCGGTATATGCCGCCGCCTCTTCTAATGTTAAGTTACTTTTTTCCCAAATAGGTACTTCTTTCATTTTTTCCGTCCTCCTTTTGCAACAATTTTATTTATTAAACAAATTGCATATTTTTGAAATTTCGGTCATTTTCACCTCATAATTTAAATTTGGGCGGTTTTTGAATAGATACCGCCAAACTATATAAAATCATTTTGTGTTAAGATTCGTTAAAACACCTTTTCCCTTTGTTGTGAGAGCATATCTTCTAACCTTTCCATTTCTCGGAATGATATATCCTTCATCAATTAATCTGCATATAATACGGGAAACTTTGCTTCTGTTGCAGCACAAATATTCTGCCATTTCCTGCTGTGAAAGAGAACAATATGTTTCATTTAATGTTGTTCTTCTGTTGTTGTGAATAAGGTTCATAACCTCTAATTTGTTTCTATTAGTTATTTTCATTTTCCAAATCCTCCTGTTTATCATTTAATATAAAATCTACTGCTTTTTGTGCTTTACTGCTTGCACTGACAATCAGATGCATGTTGCCGTTTAAGGCGTTAATCCAATTCTGTATATATGCCGCAGAATTTTCAAATACCTCAGGCGTTTCAACACCGCATAAATTACAGAGTGATGCTGAACCGATTTCGGCAATAAGTTCTTCTTTTGCGTATTTGTTTCGATCTCTTAAAAAAGCACCGTCAACCAATCTGTCAAGCCTGTCCTTATGTCCTGTTGAATGGGTTATCTCGTGAAATGCCGTACTGTAATAGTCCGATACCGAGGAATACTGCTCCATACAGGGAATGGTTATGCTGTCTTGCTTTGGGTCATAAAATGCTTCGTCGGAAACCTTCACATTAAATGCTACGCCTGTTTTTGCTATGTAATTTTGGATAACCGTTTCGGCCTCCCGATTAGGTTCAAGAATAACATTCATTTCTTCAAGGTCAAGCGGTTTTATGCCTGTGGTCTGGTCTATATGAAAAACCTTGTAATACCGCAGAATCGGTATGCTTTTTGTTCTGTCTGCATTCTCCTCGTCCGGAACAGTAAGCATATTCCAATAAACAACCATGCTTGACCTCTCGCCCTCATTAACAAAACCACCGAGCTGGGTAATTTGCCTGTATGTCAACCATTCGCCCGATTTGCCGAGCAGCATTTGATTAAGCAAGCTGTAAGGTCTTTTTGAATATCTGCTGTATGCACCATTCCGTGTGCCTGTCCAAGGTTTTCTCCACGGAATAACACCGTTTTCCAACTGTTCTATGAATCTTTGGGTTATAACTTCATATATGTTAAATTTACTCATTTTTTAGTTCCTCCGTAATTTTCATAGTGCTTTATGACGGTTTTGAATAGATACCGCCAAATATGCTAAGTTAATTTGAATTTCCCGTATCAGATATAACATCTTTATACATACGACTCGGAACATAGTGTTTCCCGGAGTTGTTATGAGCAAGATGACAGTACATATTGTCCCTAGGCAAGAAATTACAGCAATAATACGCTGTATTAAAACTGGATGTCTTGCCGTTGAAACTAACTTTTTTATCAGGTGTTAGTTTTTGGATTCGGATGCCCTTTTCTCCAAGTTCATAAAAGTAGTTTCCTATCACCTGATACTGTTCACAAGTGCTGTTCATCAATATAGCAAAGGGTTTTTGCAGACTTATCAGTCTTTTAAAAATATCAAGTTTTATAGAAAACGGTGGGTTTGTGATTATGCAATCATAGTGTTCGTCCGGTTCATAAGTAAGAAAGTCTTTTCCTTCCCAAATATGAGAATGAATTACCTTTATGTTATGCTCTTTCAACGTGAGAACAAATTCGCTTGATTTGGTATCGCAAGGACACCATACCGTACTTCCTTTTGGAATATATTTAATAATCGGTTCTACCAGAATTTTTGGAGTGTATAACTCATCGTTTGACGAGTTATACATCCCTTTAAGATTGTTATTCAAGCAAATCACCGCCTTTTGAATCGGCAGAATTTGCTTCATCAATCATTCTGTAAAATGCTTTTTCAAATGCCCCTATCCCTGAAAACAAATGCAGAAACTGTATATTTTCAAACAGATAGGGCATAGCATTAAACAATTCTTTAAGAACCCAATACACAACATCAACGACAATGCTGTTGCCTGCCTGATGGTATATTGCAGTTTTAGGGCAAACCGCCGATGCTTTTTCATAGTCTGCATCGTCAAACCCCATAAAGCGATATGCTTCACAAGGCGATAACCGTTTTATGTAATACTTTTTCCCGTCAGCGGTGTTGATGGTCTGCATAACAATGGTGTTTGGGTTGGACGCTCTCAATGTCGGTGAGTATTTAATACCTATCTGATTATCATTCCAACCGGATGTGCAATTCGGTCTGTAAATGCCTTTTTCAGAATGTATAACGGAGTCAAGTTCTCTTTCGATATTCCTTCTTACATAGGGTGAAATAGCTGTATCAACAATAACCGTTTTATCAGTGCCCTCAAACAAATCCGAACAATCATCAAGCATATCATTGATTGTTTTTACATCTTTCAAAGGTTCAGGAAAACAAAATTTTCTGTTATCCAATTCTTTTTTGACGGCAATCAGAATTATCCTTTCCCGATTTTGCGGAATCCCGTAATCTTTGGCATTTAACACCTTGAAATATACGTTATAACCGTATTCCTCAATCTCTGCCACAAACATATCAAACAGAGGTTTGAAGCGTTTGGAAAGCAGATTTTTAACATTTTCATATACTGCAAAGTTTGGCATCGTATGGTGCAAAACTTCAAGGTAATGTACAAGCAGTGAGGAGCGGGTCTTTTCAATGTTATCCGAATGGCAATGCGGACAGAACTTACGCTGTGTGTAGTGTACTGTCAATGGGTTATATGTTTCACTACATTCGATACAGCGCCATAAGGCCCCGTTTCTTTGACCGGCGTTTGAAAAATCCTGATTATTCCGATATCGGAATAACCAGGATTATGCCGAGGATTTAGTTATTCCGAAGTTCAAACTACAATGCGCATAATTGGTAGAATTGCGGTGATAAACTTCGGAATAACAAGGCGATGTTCATATTCATCTGGTATAATAGAAATAGCAGGATTTATCCTGACTATTCTCAGATGAGGTGAATTAAATGAACACATTCAATTTACAAGAAACTGCTAAACAAATTTTAGATTTGATAGCAATCACTGATGCAAGTCCGAAAAAACTGAAAGCGTATCGGGGGACAGGCTTTGGTACTGCAATTCGTTATTTTGCAACAAAAGGCATAACCGAGGTAA
>ERZ808246.624-NODE-624-length-28465-cov-17.253925_pt1 | contig 28465 bp, 19 predicted proteins | sample MGYA00521083_ERZ808246 | MGnify/ENA primary metagenome ERZ808246 (study PRJEB31516, sample SAMN03275577) | gut metagenome | biome: mammalia-associated habitat; material: feces | host: Papio cynocephalus | place: Kenya | collected 2012-07-07 ...
TTCGTCTGAACAATATGGGATTTTATTCTCTATAAACTCCTAAAGACGAGATATTGCCTTTTTTCGCACCAAAAGGCAATAAAGACTTGGTTTCTTGCTTTTACGACTATTGAGTCGAGAAATATTTCATTTTTCTCTAATTCTTAAGAATTTTGGTTATAAAATAATAAAGATGGAATTAGGTCTCTTTTTATCCTTGCGTCGAAAGAAGCTCGGCATTTCTCTTGCCGATGTCGGCTCCATTTTGCAATGCACCCCACAAGCGATTTATCGTTACGAAAAAAGAATCGTGAATGTGGATTTGCGTTTAGTGTATTCTTTTTGCAAGGCCCTTCGGCTCTCTGTGGATGCCTTTTTCAATATGGACATAGATGCTTCCTCGCCCTTTTTAGAGGAAGAGACGTTCGACGAGGAAGCTTTTTGTTCGATCCTCAAAAGAGAATTGACGATAGATGCATCTTTGTCTAAAGAAATTTGTTCTTCCCTTTCGATCTCTTCTTCGAGACTTGAAAAATGGACGAAGGGCGAGTCGTTTCCATCTGTCGAGGATTTTATATCGCTTGCCAAAATCCTCGGCTATCGGCCAAGCGAGCTTTATTTGGGGAAGGATTTAAGAAAACGGCTCTTCCCTTCTTTAAAGAAGAAAAGCAAACGTTGGTTTTATTCTTCTTTGGGGGCCGCTTTGACCGTGGCCGCCGTTGTTGCCATTGTCGTCCCTCTTTGCCTTAATCGGAATCTTTCCGAGGGGACTGTTTCTATAAACGATTCCCCTAGAGAATACACGATTGACATTCAAGGCTACGACATCGAAGACGAGACCAAAATCCAGGGTTTATCTTATTGCTATAAAGTTAAATGCGGCGAGAGGCTCAAGGCCTTTTCGCCTCTCTCCCCTTTCTATGATTTCGTGAAATTATCCTTAAATCGCAAGGATTTCAATATCGACAATACTCCTATCGAAAAAGATTTGGAGCTTAAAGCCTATTTTGAGAAGAAAACTTTCCAAGTATCGTTTCTTGGCTACAGGAATGAGGTTCTTTCCACTTCTTTCGTCAAATACAAAAGCGCTGCTACTCCGCCTGCTTTGGTGGAAGACCAAGGCGATTTCCGTTTCGCGGGTTGGAAGGACGCTTTCGACTACGTTACTAAGAATCTGGAAATCCATAGCTATTTCACTCGGTTTCGCACTTCCCTTTATCTTGATTTCGACGGTGGGGAAGAAAATGGCGAGAGCTCGAAGCTTATTGAAGGGTATACCTCAAGTTCTTTCTCTTCTTTGCCTACGCCCCATAAGAAAGGCCATGAATTTATTTGCTTCCTCGATCAAAAAGGCCAAGAATTCACCTCATCTTCGCCTTTGGAAGACGAAGTCACTCCTCTTAAGGCAAAGTATCGTCCCCTGGAATATACCCTGTCGCTTGGCGTTTATAGCTCTCAGCGCGTAACTTTTGGAGAAGAAATCTCTTCTCTTCCATCGCAACTAGAGGATCGCATTGTAATTGGTTGGAAAAAAGGGAGCGAAGAAATAACCCTTCCTTTTCGCTATCAAGATGATTGCAATGTGACTTTGGAACCGATTTTTGCCGATGAATATTTCGATTATGAATTTGTAAACGGCTCCCTTTTCATAAAGAAGGTGCTTCAGTGGGAGAAGCCTTTACTTGATCTTTCTTCCCTTGGGAATTACACCATTTCCAAAGTTGCTTCCCACGCCGTTTCGGGGCTTTCTTCCGTCCATTCCTTATATTTCAAACAAGAAACTTTGAATTTAGAAACCGCTTGCTTTGAAGACCTTCCATCGCTTGAGAAGGTGGAATTCCCTTTTTTGACGAGCAAATCTCTCTTTGCTCCTGGTATTTTTACAAATTGCCCCAACGTTTCCTATCTTCTTACGGGCATTCCCTACAAAACGATAAGCGAGCCTTTGAAACTCAAAGAATATGGCTTAGTGGGCAAGGAGAGTTTCGTCGTCGAATTAAATGAGAGGACGAAGTCGCTTCCTCTTTCCTGGAACGAAGATTTCGGCACGATTGGAGAGTTCCGGATGGGCAATGGCCTAGAAAGTCTTGATGAGACGCGCCTTGTGACGAAAGGGTCGAAAGTTCTTTGCTTCACCCCTGGGGAAAATTCCTATTCTTCCCTTCGCCTCGAACTTCCACATATCGATCAAGAGGAGATGCAATTTCATGGCTTTAGCCTTATTCGAATTGTTGGCGATAGCTTTGGCAAAGTGAAGCGCTTTGGCCTCGAAAATGGTGCCGTTTGCGTTTCTAATCGAACCTCTCCTTTGACGGTGACGGAGTTTGATGCGCGAAGCGCTTTCCTTTTCCCAATGCGTACCCAAAAGGTTATTGCCGAGAAGGTGTCTCTTTCTGATAGAGCTAGCGAAGGATATTTTGCCCCTCTTGGCGAAACGTTAAAGGTTGATATCTATGGCGCAACGGACCTTCCTTCCGAGTTTCGCGAACGGTCTTGTTTTGCGAATCCAGACAAAACGCAAATTTCCTATCATCCGGAAAAGCTTTATGACGAAAATGAAGTATTGGATTACCCCTTCGAAGCGATGAGCGAGTGGTAGAAGATTCTATTTTTGAAAAATAAAGAATTCCTTGCTAAAACCCGCTTCTTTTTCATTAACAAATTGCTTATTAAATTGTTTTGTTTATGACGAAATACGTTTGTTGAAAGGTCTCTTTTTCTAGCAAGGCTATGCTTTTGCTGTTTCAAAAGGAGAAAAGAAATGAAAAAAACGACGTTATTTGTTGCCTTGCCTTTGATGCTTCTTGCTTCTTGCAAAGGAGGCTCTAACGATGAATCTTCGTTGGCCGATTTTACCGCTTTCGATGGGAAATCCTTCACTCTTTCATCTTTAGAAGAGGAATTGATCGCGAATTGGACCGCCGATGGTTATTACGAAGGATGCAAAAAACTCTATTTCGAAGGATATGACGATTCCGATGCTTTGGAGAATCTTGCCGAAAACGAAGACGTAAAGAGCATTATTAAAGAACAAGGCGAACAATTTATCTATGAGATGACTCATATTCATCATCTTGAATATGATTACGTCATTAAGATTGTCGAGGCTTGCGATGCTTGGGAGGACAACTATTACGCCATAAGCGGATCGAACTATCCTAGTGAAGGGGATGGCGAGCTTCAGCCGATATATTTCCTTCATACTTGGTGGATGTATGACAACTGGGAATATAGCGGCAGTGGAAACTATGGATGGGAAGATAGCGATGTGGGAAAACGTATTCTTCTGACGTTGAGAGATTTTAACAATTCGGATTATGAGATATTCTGGCCTGCCGTTTATGTGGAAAAAGGAACATATTCGAGTGAAAACTGCCATTTCAGTGGCAATGCCTATATTTCTGTGGAAGTCCAAAATAAATCGAATGGAAAATCCGCTTACGCCGTTTATCGCTATAACATGGCACGCAAGACCTTTTCGAATGCGGAAGCTTTTAATGTAATTGAGTTCTATGATTGGAAAGAAAGCATGAGTAGAGTGAGGTAATAGGGTGCGATGGTCTTCTCTTTCTTGCTCGCCGTTCTTTTGTTACCTAGAGCCATCGCCAGATATTGCCTTTAAGATAAGATCTCTAAGAAAAAGGATATATAAACGGAATTGGATGGAAGCGAATCCTTGGCATAGGGAAAATCGTTTTGGAGAAAGATTTTCGAAAGAAAAACAAAGCATTTCAAGAGCTCTTATGAGATTGCGATGCAACCATATTTTTGCTAGCATAACGGCATTGAATTTATGGAATTTTTGAACGCCGTTTGGGAAGCTATCGTTCGCTGGGTTTATGGCTTCTTCGGCATCCAAATCATTATGGATGCTCTTGCCAAAAACGAACCGATACCGGTGCAAGGGTATTTGCAAGCGATCTTCGGCGGAATTGTCGCCTTGCTAGGGATTTTGTCCGTTCATCGCTTTTTGTATTTTATTCTTGGTGTCTTTGGGCGTTCTCCGAAATACCCTGAAGCTCCTAAGGACAAAAGATATGCTTTTATCATCGCAGCTTGGAACGAAGAGAAAGTCATTGGCAATCTCATTAAAGACATCCGCGCGATGGATTATCCTCAAGATCTTATCGAGATTTTTGTTGTCGCGGACAATTGCACGGACAAGACAGGTGAGATTGCCGCTTCTTTGGGCGCTCATGTCTATTATCACGATTGCAAGAGCGAACATTCGAAAGGCTATGGCCTTCGGAGTTTGGTTTCTCAAATGTCGAAAGATATTGATATCGCCAAGGATTTCTATGCTTATTCGATTCTTGACGCGGATAATGTTCCAGCGCCGGATTACCTTTCGAAGATCAACAACTATCTTCAGGCTACAAACGTCGATGAATGTGTGGGCTATCGCAATAGCAAAAACCTTTCCGAAAACTGGATTAGCGCGATGTGCGGCGTTCAAAATTATGGACATTGCGTAAACGGTCTCCGTCCTCGAGCCATCCTTGGCGTATCCCAGGAGATGTATGGTCCCTCGACCACGCTTCGGTCCTACATTCTTGCCGATGGCGGCTGGAAATGGGTCTCTCTTACCGAGGACCTCGAAATGGCAATAGACCTAACGGCAAGAGGTTATAAAACCGGCTATACGGAAGAAGCTTCTTTCTACGAGGAACAACCGAACAAATTGAAGCTTTTGTGGCGTCAAAGAACGCGTTGGTCGCGTGGCGTGCTTATTGCTTTTAAGAACTATGGCGGCCGTTTGCTTAAATCTTTTTTCAAGAAGCCGAGTTGGAGCAAATACGATATTTTTTGGCAAACCTTTCCTATAAGCTTTGTCTTTTTTTGGATGGGTTTTCTATACCAGATTATCTCTATCATTCTTTTTCTTTTCGTCGGTAACAGCGGTTATTTTGATTGGTGGACCTTCGGAAATTACGTCATCACCTTGTTTGCCGGCTCTTATGTTTCGGGTTTTTTGATGAACTTGGTTGTCATAATAAGGGAATGGAAGCATTTCTTGCTTCCTTTTTGGAAAACGCTTCTCTATATCTTCCTTTTTCCTCTTTATAACGTAGTGGATCCTATTTTTTCCGCTCTTTCGGCTTTCATTAATCCGGAATGGAAGCATATCGATCACCATTTCGTTAAAAACGCGAAAGATTTGGCGGCGGAAGAAGCTGCCAAAAACAACGCGGATGAAAAGTGCGATTAGATTCAAAATGCTTCGAATCTTCTGTCTTCGCTATTAAGATGACTTATTGATTGCATGAATGTTCGATTTATCAGGCTTTTGTGAAGGTTTTTTAATTTTTGAAAAAATTTCCAAGGTTTTCGCCACTTCGTCTTTTAAGAACGAACGGAGTTCGAAGGATCGAGCTTTTGGCGCTTTCTTATGGAAGCAGTTCAAAAAAACACCCCTTCAAGAAAATCGGGGGTGTTGTTTTTTAGATGGTGGGTGTTATTGGGATCGAACCAATGACCTCTTCCGTGTGAAGGAAGCGCTCTCCCTCTGAGCCAAACACCCTTTGGAATAAAATGCCCCGCAATCGGCGGGGCAATAATTTAATGTGGTGGGCCTTAATGGGCTTGAACCATCGACCTTGCGCTTATCAAGCGCACGCTCTAACCAGCTGAGCTAAAGGCCCACATTAAACGCCCCTTGCGGAAACGCTCATATAATATACAACTTGAAGCAAAGGCAAGCAAGAACGAAGTTGATGGTTCTTCAAATTGCTGCTCCCATGGGAGAAATGGGCTTCTCATCATGTGTTTTCGATGGACGAGCCTTTGAAGCGCGATTGTTATTTGCGAGGAATATTGATTTCCGTAACGCCATCTGGAACATTGACGTCGAAGTCCTCGCTATGGAGCGAGCCTTCTTTGGAGTGCTCGGGAGCGATTTGATCGAGTTTTAATCGCATGTAAAGCGCCTCTCCTCTTGCAAGCATCACGCCTTCTTGGTTTTTTATTTCGGCTATGCCATGGAAGCTGATGGCGTTTTTCTTGTCGATTCGAGCTACGCAATAAAGAGGTGCGTCATATGGCACCGCCTTGTGGAATTCAACGTTTAACTTCAAGGTGCAACCGAAAGTTTTAGGCTCCGAAATCCAAATGGCTCGGCCAATAGACTCATCGAGTATTGCCGCTATCATGCCGCCATGCGTTCTTTCTGGGTAAGATTGATGCTTTGAAGAGAATGTGAAGGTGGCTATAAGACTGTCGTCTTCCATTTCATAGAACGAGGCGTGTACCCCATAGGGGTTATCGACGCCGCAAATGATGCAGTCTTTCGAGTTTGCTTGCTTCTTCTTCACTTTCATAACCAATCCTCTCGCTACATATTATCCTCTTTGGAGTTAAAAATCGTGATATTAGTAGGATAGTTCTAGATTTTAGAGTATTTTTATAACTAAAGGAGCTTCTCCATGAGTCAAAAGAAAACTTTGCAAGAAAAGCTTTCAAAACGGAAATATAAAATACCGAATCGCTTCCTTTATAACGTTTTGAGCAAGCTCGTTATCGGAAAGATGTTAGAGCCGAAGTACAACGTCCATTATGAAATCATCGACGATATCAATAAGGAAAAAGGTCCTTGTTTTTTGATTTTCAACCACCAATCCCGCATCGATTATGTTTGGACGATAAGGGCGGCTTATCCTAAGAGATTGAATTTTGTCGTGGGGTACAATGAGTTTTTCCGTTCGCATCTTCATTTCATTTTGAAAATTGCAAATGCCATTCCAAAAAAGAATTTCACCATTGATTTGCCAGCGATGCGTGGCATCGACACTATCATAAAGAAAGGCGGCTGCGTTTGCTTCTCGCCAGAAGGCATGTCTTCCATCAGCGGCCATAATCAGCCGATCGTCCCTTCTACAGGAAAACTCTTCAAACATTATGGCGTTCCTGTCTATATGGTGAAGACGGAAGGCGCTTTCTTAACCAACACCAAAGTGTGTCTTGATGAAAGAAAAGGGCGAATTGATGCGAAAATGGTGCGTTTATTTAGCCCTAGCGATCTGGAAAGCCTTTCGGACCAAGAGATTGATCAAAAGATAAATGAAGCTCTTTGGCAAGATGACTACGAATGGAATCTTGAAAAGAAAATCGCTTATGAGACCCATGGGCGCATTTGCGAGCATTTAAGCGATTTGCTTTATCGTTGCCCCAAGTGCGGATACGAATTCGAAATGGAAAGCGGTGGCAGTAAGATCGTTTGCAAGCATTGTGGCAATGGCGCCACGATGGACGAAACTTATGCCTTTCATAAACTGCATGAAGATGATGTGATTCCATTAACTCCCACGAGGTGGTTCGATGAAGAGAGAAAAGAGGTCTATCAAGAGCTTTCAAAGAATCTTGATTACGTCTTTGAATGCAACGTCAAACTCGGAGCACTTCCAAAATATCACTATCTCAAAGACAAAAAGACGAGCGAAATCGTCGGAGAAGGTAGGCTTCGTGTCGATAAATATGGCGTGCATTATATTGGGACGAGGAATAATAAGCCGTTCTCTTTCGATATCAGCTATAAAGAACTTCCGACATATGGCATGCCTACGGATACGACCTATGTCTCTCTCTATTGCAAAAACGAGTACTTCGATTTGTACCCTGATAAGCCAGTGGTGGGAAAACTCTTGTTGGTTACCGAGGAATTTGCCCGTCTTATGGAAAACACTTGGCCCAATTTCCCTTGGATGCACTGGGTGTATGAGGATTAGTGAAACCGCTTTCAAAGAAAGAATGCATTGACGTTTTGCCTTTTGCCCTTAAACTAACGAACCCACTTCGAAAGAGGTGGTTCATTCAGATAGGAGGTAAACGCGATGATTTTGAATTCGAAAGTCGAAGAAAAGACTCTTGAGAGCAAAGAAGAGTCTGAGAAGACGCTAGAAGAGAATATCGAAGATTTCGGCGATGATGCTTTAGATAGCTACTTCGATAATCCAATCGGGCTCTTCTAAAAATCAAAAATCTAAAAAAAGACCTCAATACCGGGGTCTTTTTCTTTGAATATGCCCTTTTTGCATATCAAAAAAATATGAGAGATTGTAATTTTGTTTGACGAAAACAAAAGGAAAATGTGAAGCGCTTTCACGAATGGGCTCTAGAGCTTCGAGTGAAATATTGCGATAATAAAGAACGATAACAATGTTTTCTTGGAACGAAGTCGCTTTTTGGACGTTGACGCTCGGGGGCCTTGGCCTCTTCCTTTATGGCATCACCAATCTTTCAAAGACCCTCAAAAGAATGGCTTCGAGCAAGCTTTCGAGTGTGATCAATAAGCTAAGTGGCAATCCGATTATGGGCTTTTTGGTCGGCGCTGGTTTTACGGCGGTCATTCAATCGAGTGGCGGAACGAGCGCTTTGACGATCGGCTTGGTTCGCGCCGGTGTCATGACTTTCGAACAAGCAAGCGCCGTCATTATCGGCGCTAACGTTGGTACGACTATCACTGCTTTTATCGTTTCCATTCCCCTAATGGAATATTTCCCTCTGATTCTTTTTGTGGGTTCTGTCATTTTGCTCTTTGCCACCAAAAAGAAGTGGAGCGATGTTGGTGAGCTTTGTTTTTCTTTGGGCGCTTTGTTCTTGGGCTTATGGGTTATGGATATCACTCTCTCTACCATCGCCAAAGAGACCTGGTTTATATCTTTGTTCGAGACGCTTAATTCCCATCCCTGGCTTGGCCTTGTGATTGGCATTGTGGCCACCGTTTGCCTTCAATCTTCGAGCGCGGTGGTGGGGGTCGTGCAAGGCCTTTATGCGGTAAGCGCTGGAAGCGCGATCACTCTTTTTGGCATTTTGCCAGTTGTCTTCGGCTCCAATATCGGGACGACTTCAACGGCGCTTTTCGCTTCTTTTGGCGGGAGCAAGGAAAGCAAGAAAGTCGCTCTTTTCCACGTTTTGTTCAATACGACTGGCGCTTTACTATTCATGGGCATCCTCTTTCTTTTGAGAGACTGGCTTAGCAATGTTTCCAATTGGGGTGCCATCCAATCGGATGGTTCCGTTCGTTGGTATCTTTCCCCTATGATTCAGATTGCCCTTTGCCATCTTGTGTTTAATCTCTCCACCGGTTTGATTTTCTTCCTTCTTTTGAAGCCTGTGACGAAGCTCATTAACAAAATCATCCCCACTCCCGAAGGGAAGAAAGCGCTCGAACCTATTGAGCCTTTGGACTATGGCCTTATGAAGGATTTTCCTGCTGAGGGCCTCGCTTTGGCAAAGAAGAGAACGCTTATGATGTTTTCCTATGCCAAGCTCATGTTTGAAACGATTCGAGAGTATCTTATTTCCTTCAAAGATGAAGACGCTGAATTCGTGCATAATATCGAGTCCAATATCGATATGATCGACCGCCAGTTAAACCAATACCTTTCGAGTTGCGACAAAGGCAATCTTTCCCAAAACGACATCGCTCTTTTGCTTAGTGTTCTTAAGGCGAGCAAAGATATTGAACGAATTGGTGACTATGGCGAAAATATTATCAATTTCTATTCCGAGATTCACGAGAAGAAAGACGAACTGACGCCTGAGGAAAGGGATTTCTTCGTCAAGATGACCGACGAAGTTATTGAATTTATTAACGAGACCATTGAAGTCTATGACAAGAGTGATACGGCTCTTGGCATCAAGGTCATTCAAACACGGCGTTCTTTCTTGGAAGGGCTCGATAACGTTGTTGATAAGCATTTCGAAGATGAGACGAGTGCCAAAGGAACGATAAGCGCCCGTTTCGTCGAACTCATTTATGTTGATATTGTGAATTGCTACGAACGTGTCGCTTCTCATTGCAGCAACATCGCTAAGATTTTTGGGACGGATAAGAAATATAAGATAAGCGAAGAAGACGAGAAGCGTTTCGCTTCCATGTCTGAGCGTTACTGATTTTAGTTGTAAGCGAAGTGCGTTGGGCGCTTCTATAAGACTCGATAATCTGGCTTAAGGATAAATGGAATCTCTTAAGAGCCTCCAATGGAGAAATGATAGATGGCTTATTTGAAATTGCCCGCAAGGGACTAGATGTCTAGCTTCATATCATGGTCTCAATACGAAATCTAATGATGAAATAAAGGGTGTAACCTCTTCTTTTAAACTGCCTTTATCGTTGGAACTTCAATAAAAGCAAGGAAGTTCCAACGATGAATTACATTTCGTTCGTAAGAAAACGAAGGATTTACGGGTAAAGCCTTTTTCATTTTTCTATAGATTTTAAAAGGAAAACTATTCATTAAGAGAGATAAATATCTTCTCTTCCCAATAGAAAATCAATGATGTTAATGTGGGTTATGCCATTATTGGACGTGTCTTTTTTATCAAGTGACATCACATATTTTGGTGAATTGTCTCTGATTTTTCCAAAGGCCCCGTATTCACGGTCAAAAACGCTTTGAGCGTTCAAAGAATAAGAAACTTGAATGAGACACTTCTTGCGGTTTTTTATGGCGACGAAGTCAATCTCTCCGTCAGGGAATTTACCATATCTCACTTCGTATCCTCTCACTAAGAGTTCGTGATAAATCACTCCTTCTAGGGCGAAGGTATCGTCTAATTCTAGGATATTGCCGAGCGCGCTACGTAAGCCGCTATCGATTGCATAATATTTCTTGACTCCACTAAGAGCTTCTTTCCCTTTGAGGTAATAAGGCTTGCACTCCGTTAAAAAATAACATTCTTCCAAATATCTGGCGTAATTGTGAATGGTTTCGGAATATGCCTTTTGCTTGTCGAGAGGCAAACCTTGTTTTAAGTATTTTGCGATCGAAAGGGCGGAAAACTTCTTTCCGGTGGTGGAAATTATGTATTTCGATACTCGATCAAAATCGTTTTTATTTATTTTTTTGTGCGTCTCGAAGACGTCTTTTTGGATGATGGAACCGTAAATGCTCGTCAAGTAGTTTCTTACGCCTTCTATGTCAATTTCTTCAAAACGTTGAGGCATTCCCCCAAATTCGAGATACTCATCGAAATCGTTTTCTTGGATTGTGATTCCGTTTTTCTTTTTGTACTCAATGGTTTCTTTGTAGGTAAAAGGAAAAATCTCAAATTCTTTGGCTCTTCCAGTTAGTCGGTCCTGCATTTGCCCATGGAGGAGTTTGGAATTGCTGCCTGTTACGAATAGCGAGCAATTATAACTGACACGTATAGATGCAATTGCTTCTTCGAATTTCTTAATGCGTTGGACTTCATCAATAAAAATATAGTATTTTTCCTCGTCGGTAATTCGTTGGTCCAATTTTCTTTCGATTCCCGCCCTCGTGGTGATGTTTTCGCCGGTTCTGCTTTCTAAATCTAGATAAATAATATGTTTTTCATCGACGCCGGATGATTTTAATTCGTTTATGATTTGAAGCAAAAGTTCGGACTTTCCACATCGGCGAACACCTGTAATTACTTTGATATATTTTGAACTGTAAAAAGGACGGATCTTAGCTAGATAGTCTTCTCTGATGATTATTTTTTCCATATCTCAAATATACGGTTTTTCGTTGGAACTTCAATAAAAACAAGGAAGTTCCAACGATAAATTACATATTCACAAAGAGGAAGGAGATTCTAGATTTGTCTTTATTTGGCGCCCTTTTAAGTGAAATGTCTTTCGAACCGGTTAATTGGTGACATTATCAGATCGATTCCCAATTATCTTAAAAAAGAGAGCTAAAAGATATGAGATTCCTAAAAGGGATATCGGAAAAATCAAAAGTTAAAAAGGAAGGATGCAGAGAGGGCGCAAACGGCGTTGTTATCCACATCTTTGAAGGAGACGGTACCTGTGTGGGAGGTTTGGGATTCGACCAATTATCCTATCTATATCATCGACTATCGTATCAATGAATTACGACTCGTTTAGTGCGAGAACGAATAAGAAATAATGAGAATCTTTTCGTAAACTCGAATAATTCGGAATGTGTGGCTATCCTCTTTGGATATGAATTGGCAATTTACTTCCTAGATAGGGAGACTTGGGTGAGGCGGTCGACTAAAGACTGAGCGTTCTTCATGATGTTGAAACGATATAGAAACCCAATGCCTTTGGCGGAATCGTTTCGATGGAAATCTAAATGCCCTTAAATTGGTTATGACATTCGTAAGAGCATCTATGTTCATTTTTTATCGTTTCGTCTATCCCCGTTATCTCTTTTTTCGGGTTAATATAAGGTATGCTCAAAAGACTTGTTATTTCGAATTTCGCCATCATCGAGAATATCGATATTTCCTTTCAGGACGGTTTTACGGTCCTGACTGGAGAAACGGGGGCTGGAAAAAGTTTGGTCATCGATTCCCTTTCCTTGCTTTTAGGGGGTCGGGCTTCAAGCGAGCTTATTCGCCAAGGCGAAGATAAAGCGGTCATACAAGGAATTTTTAGTGTCCATAAGCCAAAACTTTCCGCTCTTCTTAAGAAACTCGGCGTGAAAGAGGAAGAGGATATCGTTATCGAAAGAACGATTGCCAAGACGAAAAACGTCGTTCGCATCAATAACACGATTGTTTCTCTGAATGATCTTCAGAAGGTTGGCCCTTACTTATGTGATATCCATAGCCAATTCGATTTCGCCAAAATCCTTAATCCCGAGAACTATCTCGCCATTGTGGATGGCTTTAATAGCGACCTCATTGACTCTTACAAAGACAATTATCGGCTTTCTTTGGAATCTTATAAAAAGTCGAAACAAGAATTTGTTTCGTTAAAAGAGAAGCAAAAGAAAATCGAAGAGAATCGCGATTTCTACGAATATCAATATAAAGAACTGAAAGCGATGGACCTTAAGGAAGGGGAAGAAGAGGAAATAGATAAAGAGCTTTCCCTCTTAAAGAACTATGACAAGGTCTATGCTTTGGAAGAAGAAGCCAAGGAAATCATCAATGGCTCCTTTTTGGAGGATTTCTATAATCTCAATAAGACGCTCCAAAAACTTTCCTCCTTCCAAAACCAATTTGAAGAAGACCGAAAAACGATGGACGATCGTTATTACGAAATGGAAGACCTTCTTTCTAATCTCAAAAAGAAATTTAGCGATCTTGATTACGATCCCTCTCGACTTGACGAATTAGAGCAAAGATCAAGTGATTTAGAGGCTTTAAAGCGGAAATATAAAAAGGACTTTGCTGGACTTATCTCCTATCGCGATGAGCTTGCTTCCATGGTTGGAAACAAAACCGATCTTCTTTCGGAAATAAAAGAGAAGGAAGAAGAAATGGATGCAAAAAGGAAAGAGACTTACCAAAAAGGATTGGATCTTTCCCTTCTTCGCCAAAAGACGGCCAAAAAGATTGAAAAAGAACTCGAAGCGACTCTTTCTTCTTTGCTTTTAAAGACAAAATTCCAAATTTCCTTTGCAAAACCATCTTCGAATGACGATTCTTGTTTCTTTGAAAGCGGCATTGATGCCATCGATTTCCTTATCGAAACCAACGTCGGGGAGGGACTCAAGAGCCTTTCCAAGATCTTATCTGGCGGGGAAGCGAGTCGCGTGATGCTTGCCTTCAAAGCGCTTTTCATCAAAGCGAACGACGTTCCTACTGTCGTTTTTGACGAGATCGATACGGGGATGAGTGGCGTGAGTGCAAGCGCGGTTGCCCAAGAAATTCACAAAATATCTTTATCCACCCAAGTGATTGCCATCACCCATATGCCACAAGTCGCTTCTTTAAGCGATCACCATGTTCTCATTTCGAAAGAAGTGAGGGGCAATAGAACCTTCGCCCATATGAAAGAACTCTCTCTAAAAGAGAAGATCGAGCAAGTGGCTTATCTAATCTCAGGCGATAAAGTGACGGAAAAACAGCTCCAATACGCCGAAGAAATGGTGCTTTCTAAAAGAAGCTAGATAAGCGAAATGAGCTTTTCAATGAAGATCTTTTTTGGTGAAAACCAACTTTTTGTTAACTAATTTTCTTTCGGGACGGCGGCATCCTTTTGCTTAGTGGGGACGCAGTCTTTACTTCGACGTTTTTGACTATGGCGAACTAAAAATTCAAATATGAGACTTTTTCACACATTTTGATAAGAGGAGCGCAAGAACGGATGCGAAAGAAAAGATAAAATGGAGGAGGTTTCGGAGGGTTTCTCATGAATAAGAAAATCGTTTTGAGTTTAACCGCCTCTCTTTTTGCTTTGTCCTCTTTTTTGGTTTTGGGATCTAAAAATGTGTCTTTAGCCTATGCCACTCCAGAAACAGAACGATGGGTGCATTACGCCAAAAGGGAAGCGACCGACTCTTTGGATGGCATACGCGAGTATTGGGCTTTATGCGGAGGGGCTCGTTACACCTTCACGAAACCTGCCTCCGGTCATATCGAAGAAGCTTCTTCTTACGATACCTCGGAATTCATGGAAGAGGATGCTCGTTGGATTAAGTGGGTGGATAATGGGAAGGACGTTTTCTATAGCTCCAACGATAGCCAATTTGATTTCTCGGAAGTCGAATATCTAAAAGGATACGCTCCTTTAAGCTTCCAAAAAGGGGAAGCAGGAAAGGAAGAACGTCATGAATTCAAGAAAGATGACTTTTCCCCTCTTTATAGCGTTTCTTGCCTTACGGTCACCGATACCATTGGTTCTAATGACGATTTGAAGGCTTTTTGCGATTCTATCGATTCTAAAGAAACGAATGGTTATTACGTTTTGACAAGCGACCTTGCTTCTCCGAGCGCTTACGTCAATAACGCGAGTGGAAAAAATCTCTTCTCTGGGACTTTCGACGGCCGAAACCGCACCATCACCAATCCATCATTTTGGGGAAAGAGGCTCTTAGGAAGAGCGAAGGATGCTACTATCAAGAACCTTTCTTTCAAAGATGTTTCTATCTATTCGGTGCTGGGCGAACTCCTTTATAACGTTACCGTTGAGAATTGCTCCTTCGCCCTTTCCGATTCTCCAAACGTCTATTCAGGAACCGGGGTCTTATGCGATAACCTTGAAGGAAAAGTGACCTTCCGTAACGTCTCTATCGATATGGGCCAAAAGAGCGTGAAATGCCAATGGGGAAACTTCGTTAATGCCGCGATCGCGGGATATAACCTCACGGAAGAGAATGGCATTGTTTATGAGAACGTCACGATTCGTTCGCTGAATTCCCAAAAAGTCTATCTTCAAGATGGTCTCGGTAGAAGCCTCCGTCCGAGCGAAATCAATTATCAGAGTACCTACGCTTTCTTGCGAAATGGCGTCTATAACTACAATATCCGTTACCGAAATGAAAATAACGAGATGCTCGAAGCGGCAACCTTCATCAAGGAAGAGCTCGAGAAGGCGACCGGCCACTCCATCGAATTGCTTGCTTATACGGATGTAGAGACCTTTTCAATCGACTCTTCAAGCGTTCTTCTTGGGCAAAACGATTTGGCAAGTTCGGTTGGGGCTTCTATGCCTAGCGAAACGGGAGGTTATTGTCTTTTGAGCGCAGGCAAGGCGATCCTCTTAAGCGCTTTAAGCGATGAAGGCTATCAAAATGCCGCTATTCGCTTCTTAGAGGAAGTGATCGGATATCGTTATGTTGGCGATGGCATGACGGATTATGCGGTTGCCGATAAAGACAATATCGATCTTCCTTTCTTGGATATCTCCTACGTCCCATTTTTTGGATATCGCAAATGCGATTGGAGCGATGATAAGTCGGCTGGATGGTCGGATGACGATTGTTATCGCTTCGGGTATAACGCCGGATATGGCGCCCGAGGATATTATCTCCAAGTGCCGGGAATTGGCGATCTCTCCACTCCTGAAACCTTCCATACGTCCCTTCGCATCCTTTATCCGGGAACCTATTATTCTTCTCATAGCAAATGGTATGCCGAAAACGAAAGCGGCACGAACTATGGCGATAATTATCGTTTGTGGCAACTTTGCTTTACCGCCCACGGGGATGAGAACGAATACCAAGCGATGGTCTCGGAAGCGGCAAAAAAAGTCATTTCCCTTTTCAAGAACGAAACCAATAAGAACGTGCGTTCCTTGCTTTTTGGGACGGAAGACAATCTTAACTACTGCCATTGCCCCGCTTGCGCTGAAAAAACGAAGACCTATGGTTCTATCACCGGGACGGTTATCAAATTCGTAAACGATGTTCGCGATAAGGTTTACGAGAACATCGCCGAAACGGGAAGAGATTCCGTGGATATAGGATTTTTCGCCTATCTTGGCTATAAAGCGGCTCCTCTAGTCAATGGAACTCCGACAATCCAACTTAAAGACAACGTCTATGTTTTAGCGGCCCCAATCGAAGCGAACTACACCCTTCCTTTGACGGATTCGAAAAATGCCTCTTCAAAGGCCATCATCGACGATTGGTCGAAAGTCGGCACCGTTTCCGCTTGGCTATATGACACCAATTTCATGTACTATCTCTATCCTTTCAATTCCTTTAAGGCGAACGCCGAGAATCTTTCTTATCTTAAAAGCAAAGGGGTGGGAATGGTTTATCTTCAAGGGCAACATAATGCGGTGCAACCTCGCACGGGCTTTGGCGCTTTGAAAAAGTATCTGGCCTCTCGCCTTATGGTGGACACTTCCTTATCTTATGAGGGGCTTCTTGATGAGTTTTTTGGAAGCTACTATGGAGAAGGCGGTAACCTTATGCGTTCTTTCTTTGATGCTATGGTGGCGCGCTTAGAAACCATTGAAAACAATTCCAAATTCCAGTCTTCCCTTTATGACAAGCAACAATCAAGCATCTACCAAAGCATCAACAATCGTAACTTCTGGACTTACAATGAACTCAAAGGCTGGGTCGACACATGTGACAAAGCCTATGCCCTTGCCACAAGCGAAAAAGCCAAAAAACATATTCAAATCGAGTCTGTTTTCCCACGGTTCGCTTTGGCGGAGCTCTTTACGGATAATACGGATTGGAGTGAAAGTATATTTGGCATAGGTGGCGCAGCCAAACTAAAGGAATTCCGAGAGGAGCTTAAGACCCTCATGGATTCCTTGGGATTCAAGATCACAAGGGAATCGGGCGTGAAAACCTCCTATTATTTCAAGGAATGGGGGATTGAAGAGTAGAATTCATTTCTGCTCCTCAATCGACTTTTAGCTGATATCCCTTCAAAAAGTAAAATACCGTCTCGAATCCCTGGAATTTATTCGTGCCTATCTTTCGATGAGGATACCTTCCTCAAAGATCTAACCTCTGTTTCTCCTATCTTGACGCAACAAGATTTGTTTTGATTAGAGGACACGAAATATAGCAATAATGATGCTAAGCGATAAAGGGATGATTCGTTGCGAAAATATGATATCATATGTTTGGTAGATTATGAAAGAATCGAATAAGCACTACATATCTCAATATAATAAGAGGAACTACGTATCCTTTCTTTTAAGAGTACCCAAAAAAGAAATGGATATCTTTCAAAAAATGAATTCTGTTCCTTCCAAAAACCATTACCTTCTCGAACTTCTTGACAAAGATGTCCATCCCGCCATTTTGAAACTCAAAGACATCAAAAAAATCTTGAAAGTATGCTTAGCGAAATATGACATCCATGAGATTTACCTCTTTGGAAGCTACGCGCGGGGTGAGGCGAAGGAGAGAAGCGACGTCGATATTCTTTGCGAAAGAGGGGAGGTCCGGACGTTAATCCAGAAGGAAAAGCTTGTGGAAGAAATCGAGTCCTGCCTTGGGAAGCCCGTCGATCTCTTTTTTCTAGATGCCAAAATGCCAATCGCCTTCAAAGAAGAGATAGAAAAGGATTTAATTCGTCTATGCTGAACCCAGGAGACAGGAATATTCTTTTAGGCATTATTCGTCATTCCGAAAGAATACTTTCAAAAGAGCTTATATCGTCTTTTCTCAAATGCCATGGAGGCAAATAAAGGGAATGCGTGACCATGTTGCCCACGGTTATGAGACTTTGGATTTGGAATTGATTTATAACACCGCCAAAGAGGAAATACCTGAATTGGAGAGATATTGTCGCAACATTCTCGTCCAAAACAAAGAGTTTTAAACAATAGAAATCTTCCGATTGGATCGAGTATCTAACTAAGCGTCAATAAAGGGCTTTCTGGGGCTATAAAAGCTCAAGAATGTTAGCTCGACATATCCGATAAAGCCTATCCCTTGCCACAAGCGAAAAAGCCAAAAAACATATTCAAATCAAGCTTATTTTCCCCATTTGGCGAAGTTCTTTACGAAGAATATAGGTTTGGTGAAAGTCCGCTTGGCATAAGTGGCACGGCTAAAATGGAAAGAATTTCGCTTATTGATTCAAAGAGTGGTGGATCGAATCAATATCCATTAGATGGTAGTGCCCTTATTTAAAGATCGCTTTGCTTTCTTCTTTGGTATGCGCACATTCTATTTCTTCTACTAAAACAGTATTCCGATCCATTAAGAAACCCATATATTCTCAGTGAATATCAATTAAATTTTGCATCTATGAAGATTCGTGATAGACTTCCACAGTATCCATGCAAGTGAAGAAGAATAAACATGTAAGAACACTATTATCTCGGATTTCAGGGGGGGTTACTATTTCTAAGTAATGTCTCTCTGATTTCCATCGGTTTCTCCGCCTGGTCTATCGGCGAAACCGCTAGTGCGGAAGCTCAGATCAAGGTTGGCGCAGCGGATGTCATAGACTTACAAAACATATTTCAAATTCAGACGCCGGAAATATTTCAGTATTCCCCTTATGGGATAGTGCAAGATGAAACGTTTGTTTCGAATGGAAATATTTTCTTTCCTTTGATAATCAATACTTCGGATGAGGGCTTCAGCAGGCTGCTTTCTTCTGACAATACCCTCTCTTTTGATTTCGAGATTGTTAACACAGGAACGTTTGGTATTTTCAATGATGGTTATTTGGAAAAATCAGAAGACGGGACATACAACGCTTTTTATGGCTTCGATAAGGAAGGATTCTCTAGCAATTTCACCTCATCCGTGAAGTGCAATATCTCCAATCAGACAGCGACAACTCGATTCGCAATTGAAAATACGGATAGATTGTTCGAATCCGGCCGGATTTATTTCAAGATTCGACTCGGATTTTCTTTCTCTGATTACGAGAGAAATGTTTATCCAAAATTATCCGCTTCGGGTTTGTCGTTATCCATTAACGTAAAGGCGGTGGCAGCATGAAAAACAAAATCAAGCAAACCGCGCTTCTGGTTTTGTCATGTGCAAGTCTAGTCGCCACAATTGGATACTCCAGCTGGATCGTCCAATCGCATCAGGAATACGTTCTCAAAAACCTAGACAATACTTCAAAACCTGTCGCCTATATTGTCGGCAATGATGAGATAAAGTACACTTCGATTGAAAAGGCCTTGGACGTGGCCAAATCCGGCGACATCGTCTGTGTTATTCCACCTTCAAAACCGAACTACAATGATAGTACAAACAAAAATCTCCCTGACCAGGTCACGTATAAAATTTCTAGAGACTGCGAAATAAAATCGGGTGTGACTCTTTTTGTTCCGACCGACAAAGCGTCGAAGGAAGAAGTGACTGATGCTTCTTCTTTAGATACATACATTGAAAATATGAAGAAGTCTCAAAGAGACCAGGGGAATTCAGGCTATGACTCTTTCGCGGAAAATTCTTCTAACAAATTCTTGAGAGTCACTCTTGAAATCGAGGACGGCAAGACTTTGACCAATAATGGGACGTTGGTCATAAGTGGTTACTTAAGCGGAGGGACAAGCGGAGCGGGCAATGTAGGGCAGACTTCGCACAGTTATTCGAGAATTCTTCTGGAGGGGAATGCGAAAATCAAACAAAGCTCTGATTCGGCTACCACATATTGCTTCGGCTTTATCGAAGAAGCTAATAGCGATTCCTCCGCTTCGTTTTTAGTTGAAAATGGAAAATTGTACCTTCCGCTCATCGTTAACGATTACCGTGGATTCTATTATTCGTATTCCATGACAGGCGGGGCGATAGACAAGCAAAGATGCTCTCCCTTTAACGTAATTCAAACAAGAAACATAACGTGCCAAACGAAAATATCCTATTCGGCTAGCGTTTATGCTTTGATCAATGTTTACGTAAAGTACTCAGAAGTCGATGAAACCATTCCGATTACAAAAAACTTGATCGGGAACACATCCGGTTTCATTGTTCAGCCAACGAACAAGGACGGGTACATCGTCTCGAAATACAATAGATCTTCGGATTCGTTGTCTTTGGATTTCTATGGGGGATTCAATTTATCTTATTTGGATTTGACCCTTTCGGTCAAAGGCCAGGATCTCACATTAAGCACGCAAAATGCCTATTTTCCTTTGTCTTATAAAATGCACGTTGGGCTTTACGCTTTGCCAAGCCAAGAAAAATGCACCTACGATGTAAGCAAGCAAAGAATAAAAGTTCTGACCGGAAGTAAACTGATCGTTGGGAAGAATGCTTCGCTTGAAGGACAAGAGCTCATCGCCTACTCCAGTTTTTTGGATGGCAATAACGGCAACGGACAGGGCATCAAAAACAGTGGGAGAAATGCTTATCCAATTAAGGAAGGGGCCATCGTCAAAGTGTTAAATGGCGGTAAACTTGACTTCAATTCCTTAGCCGGAACGATCTATTGCGACGATTCTTCCGCTATCACAAAACAGAATGACACCATCACTTCAAAAGAGCCTTGGAATTTCGGCACTAATACGGCGACAATTCCCAATCCTCCGTGGATTATCCAGGAATATCTGGAACTAAGAGAAAAACTGTCATTGATTCCATTGACATACGAGAACAAGAAAAAAATATGCGCCGGCTTAAATGTGTTTTCCAGCACCAGTGCATACAGCCCAAGCTATAACGTGGTCATCGACAATGGATCTTTGACTGAAAACGTGTCCGCATACCAAAGAGTTATTTTCCTTGATGAAATAGCCGATTATAAGATTGAATTCGTTTCCAATCTTTACAAAGTCTTTTATGGAAATAAGCTCTACGAAAAAAACTCTTCGGTTTCGTATTCGGGTACTACAAGCATGGTTGCCGCCACAAGTAGCAACACTTCTATTTCCAATAGCAATCAGGGTGTTAACGAGTTTGATGTTCAAAGTGTGTCGATAAGTGGCCCAAGTCATAGTTGCGATATAGGGACGGTGCTACAACTCACAGGAACGATTAACGATCTCGATAAATCCTATAACAAGAATTATAAATGGTCGAGCTCGAATCAGGCCGTTGCCACCGTTAACAATGAAGGCCTTGTGACCGGGGTTTCGGAAGGAGAAACGACGATAAGCCTGACTTGCGATGGCGTCACCGGGACTTATGATGTGAAAGTCGCCCAACCGGCTGTGGCCGTGGAGAGGATTGCTTCCGTGACGATAAAATGCGAAAACGGAACGGCGTCTGGCGGCACATTCAAAGATGGAAATTATAAATTCACTGCGACGATTTTAAGTGAGTCTGGCAAACAACTCGGTCTCGACGATATCACTTCTATTAACTGGGTTATCCAGCCTGAACAGGCTGATAGAGGCTATATAGGGGACAAGAATACTCATGAGAAAAGCGGTAGTCTGGAAGTGACAATCACGCTCGCTGGCGGAATGGCTGCTAGTAGTGCAAAACCTGCCACACCAGATAATGTTAAGTTGACATGTACCGTTGTTGGCAAAGCAAAAGGAAATGAAATTAAGCAAGTGTTTAATTTAGTGAACGATAATGCTTGTCTTTTGCCTACCGCATTGGTTTTAATGGCCGATGGCTCATATAAACAGGCGGGTTCAATTCGCACCGGCGACATGGTAATGTCCTTTGATCACGAGACTGGGAAAGTCTGTGCTAATCTTGTTATTGGCAACGACGATATCAATAAACCAGCCAAACTGTATGATGTCGTCCATCTTAAATTTTCCAATGGCAAGGAAACCGATTTTATTTATGAACATGGCTATTTTGATATCACATTAAACAAGTATGTATATCTCCATGAAAACGACTTTGAAGACTTTATTGGCCATGAGTTTGTCTTTTTAGATGATAAACTCAACGTTCGAAGGGCAAAACTCGTCAAAGGAAGCATCAATAAAATGTTCACTAAGCTAGCTGCTCCCGCGACGGCAAATCATTTGAATTTGATTGTCGATGATATGCTTTCTATGGAAGGCGGATTATCCGGTCTTTTCAATATCTTCGATTACGATCCTGCAACTCTTGCATTCGACAAAGAGAAGATGAATGCCGATATTAAGAAATACGGTCTTCTTAGCTACAAAGACTTTGAACGATTCTTCCCTAAGGAAATATACGATTTGCTCCCTTGCAAGTATCTAGGCGTGTCCATTGGCAAGGGTCTTATTACATGGGATATTTTCGAAGGTTATGTCATCAAGTGGAAAGCTCAACTTTTAGAGAATATTAAGTAGATGGTCGTATTTTCTACGCGAAGAAAGGAAAGTCTAAAAGTTTCGGATTGAGGGCCCTGCGGGAAGCTTTTGTTTTTCGCTATAAGTTAATTCCTTTTTGTTTCTTCTACCGGAAATCAAGGAATCAAGCAATTGGCAAATCATCATCCTCTTTCTAAGAGAATCCAAACTCTAGAGATTCCTATGTTATTGAAGTGTCAAACCTTGTTCCTTTTCACGAGAGAAAGCTTTTAAAATACAAAAAACCATGCAGATACCGTTTCTTTTTGTAAACGGATTCTAAAAACATCCCACCTTTTGCCGGCTTCTTATTCAAAAAGAAGTGAAATGTGAACGAAATCTAGGCTATAATCATTGCGCTTACGCGGACAAACGCGGACGGCTATGGCAACAAAATGATAAAAAACGTGTTGTTGCCGAATAAAATAGATGTCCTGGTGGCGAAATAGGTACACGCGATAGACTTAGGATCTATTGGAGCAATCCATGCAGGTTCAATTCCTGTCCAGGACACCAAGAAAAGAACTCTCCTTCGATGTCCATTTTGGAATCGGAGGTTTTTTCTTTTTGTGGGTCAATGCAAAAGCGGTGGATAGTAATTTAATACCCCCATGCGAAAAAGCCGTCCATATGGGCAGGTCCATTCCCCGACGGCAGGAAAAGGCAGGATTCAAAGCGATTCACCGATGGCTTTTGGAGCAGGGCAGCAGATCGTCCGCGGATTTGCTTTTTATATTCTCCAAGACGTATTCGATGTATCGTAAACCTGAATTTCGAGTATTCAGGATGGGTGTAGTCATCAAGCGTTACCCCTATGGAAAAAGGAGAGAAAGTACATCCGCTACGTCAACGGGTTTGATTGGTATGTTAACCGTAATAGTTATCACAAAATGAACGATGTTTATGCAAATTGAAACGTTTCAAGAAAATCTTTGATAAGAAAAGCGCAAAAATGTGGGAAGGTACAGATGTTGGAGTTGAATCCGATGTTTCCTCTTATGATTTTTATTCCGAAACGGATTTCGGCATAGTTGTCGCTTTTTATTAAAGTCGAAAGAGATTTGGAATTGTTATTGCCGGCTTTCACTTCAATCGGCACGAGATAATCTTTGTAGCGGACAAAGAACTCCTCTTGCAGAGTAGAATTTTCCTTTTTGTAATAATGAAGGTCGTATCCGGACTTCACGAGCGCCTCTCCGATGATGCTTTCGAATAACCCGCCTTTATAGACATCGAGGTTCTTATTTTGGCGAAAATCCATTTGGGCTTCCTCGTCTAGCTGAGAAAGAAGAAGGCCGTTATCTGCGTAGTAGACGATGCAGCGATTTTCGATGGTATTTCCTTTGAGAGGCAAGTTTGGGGTTTGCAAAGCTCTGCTGATATTTACAATGCCTGCATCTTCAAGCCATTCAAGCGAACCGCGGTAATCGGCAAATTTTGCGCCCGAACGAACCTTTGAAATCTGAAATTTCTTGTTTTCTTTGCCAAGCTGGAAGGGGATAGAGCGAAATACGTTTGTGATGCGCGATTTACCAAGTCCTATGGCGTATTTTCGGATATCCGCTTCGTAGCCGATAACAATTTGACGTTGAATTTCGAGAGTGTTTTCGAACGTCTTTTTTGAAACAAAATCCTTAACGACTTCAGGCATGCCGCCAACGATGCAGAAGTCCAAAAACAAGTCGTTATAGATTTTTAGTACCACAGGAGAAAATGGGGTAAACGATTTCATATGAGACAAAACATCTTCCTTAATGGAATCATCATAACCGAGCGCCCATAAAAATTCCTCGAAGTCGAGCGAACGCATTTCCGTTTCGGTCTTATATCCTACACTGATATTCGAGATTTCTTTATAATGAACGCCAAGCAAAGAGCCGCTGCATATCACATCGTAGTTTCCATCAAGGGAAAAGAATTTCAAAGACGTTGCGACATCAGGGAATTCCTGGATTTCATCAAAGAAAATAAGTGTCTTTCCTTTGGCGAATCGAGCCTCCGGGTTAATGCGAGAAATATTGCGGATAACGGCTTCGGCCGAGTATCCGTTTTCAACGATTTGCTTATAAACGGGGTCTTCGGCAAAGTTGATTTCAACGATACTCTCGTAATTTTGCTCAGCAAAATGTTTGATTGATTTTGTTTTACCGACTTGTCTTGCGCCCTTTATGATAAGTGGTTTGTGATTCGGGTTTGTTTTCCAATCTAAAAGATATCGATCGATTTTACGCTTCAAATATTTGCTCATGAATAGTGCCCCCGTTTTCATTATGTTAGCACGTTTTATAAAGGCAAAACCAAGCAATCTTATATAAAAAATGAGCGAGTTTTAAATAAGAATAACTAAAAAATGAGCGAGTGCATATTCATAATTGCCATTTTTATGTTTGTGATGTCTAGAATGTTGGGAGTGACGGGAGAGTTTCACTAAGTCTGTGTTTCCGCTCAAGTTCCTCCCTCCATTGAGAAAGAGATGGAAAAGATATGAAAATTAAAGGATAAACAATAGTGTTCCTGATTCCAGCAAACCTCACGCTTTTTGAGGGCTTTCCTGGAAAGAAAGATCTTTCTACAAGAAAGCGCATGAATTGCCGAAAGCCTCTCTCCTTCATCTGCTCGCTCCTTAATGCTTTCTTAGACGGCCCTAGAAGAAAGATTCTACGTTAACCTGTGTATTTGCTCGGAACCCCTTTGGTGGGGCATGGGATTCCTATCGTCGCAATAATATGGCAATACTATATTTGCCCTTTGAATTTATTTTTTCGGCAAACGAACTGCCGAGAAAAGTCAGTTCTTTCAAGGAATGAGAAGGAAATATTGCCGTATAAGTCGATTAACCGATAGCTTTCGGCAATGTTTCAAACACCTTGAAAAAACCGGGCTTCTTTTTGCCGTAGTGTGGAAAAACAAAACCGAAGATTATAGCTCCAGACTATTGGGATCTAGCAAAAACTCTTTCACTCCGATAATCAAGTAGCCTTTTTCATTGCGGCGCGGTTTCATGCTTTTGCCCATAACGATTATTTTTTTGAAGGAGTCGTTGACTTTATCGAATGATTTGGTTTCCTGTTTCATCTTTTCTTCGTTCGGGATGTCATAAGCCGATTGAATGTAGTAACGTTTATTGCCTTGATTTGCAACAAAATCGATTTCAAGTTGCCGTCTTTCCGAAGAACCGCCAATGTTTTCCCGAGTGTCTACAACGCCGACGTCAACGTTATATCCCCGATAACGTAACTCATTGTAAATTACGTTTTCCATCAGGTGCGTCTCTTCTATCTGTCGGAAATCAAGTCTCGCATTGCGCAAGCCGACGTCCTCGAAATATATTTTATATGGCGTGCTAATATATTTTTTGCCCTTTACATCGTATCTGTTTGCTTTGGAAATCATAAACGCCTGTTGCATATAGGTAATATAGTGATCGATAGTAAGCGCACTTAGCGACGCATGTTTAACGCTTTTGAAAGTGCTTGCAAGTTTTGCCGGATTAGTCAAAGAAGAAATTCCCGATGCAATGATATCAAGCAATTCGCCGATGTTTTCATCGGAGTTTAAATTATGCCGCTCCACTAAATCTTTAAGATAAACGTTTTGCAATTGAGTTTTTAGATAACTTGATTTCTGTTCGGGGGTTTTCATTAAAGCGACCGCTGGCAGGCCGCCGTAAACCATATAATCGTCAAAGGCATAGTCGAGTCCGTCTTTGTAATTTGCATAAAACTCCGAAAAAGACAACGGTAAAACATGTATTTCGTCACCTCGGCCGGCAAATTCCGTCAATACATCGCTTGAGAGAAATTTTGAGTTGCTGCCAGTTACGTACACATCCATATTTTTCTTGCGCAAATATCCGTTTAGAACAGCCTCAAAACAATCGAGATTTTGCACCTCATCGAGAAGAAGATAGTACATGTCATTGTCGGTAATTCTTTGCGAAATGTATGCTATAAATTTCTTCGGATCTACTTTCTTTTTATTGGCGACAAGCTCCTGTAGGTCTTCTCCGATAAGCAATAAATCTTCCGCCGAATCAAATGCGAATTTGATTATATGATTTTCGTTCACGCCATCTTCTTTCAATTTTTCACCGAAGATATCATTCATAAGGTAAGATTTTCCGCATCTTCTGATGCCGGTGATAACTTTTACAAAACCGTTATGACGTCTTATTTGAAGCATTTCCAAGTATTTGTTTCTTTTTATCTCCATTTCAGATACCTCAACTTAATTTATTTGGTATGACAACCAGTTTTATTAAGTCATTTAATAGCACATTACTTTCGAAAAACAAGTGACAATATGCTTTCAAACTTAATATTTTTGGTAAATGGTCCAAAAATACTAAGTGTCATGCTGAACGATATATCATCTACCATTGGGCTTTCCTTATTGAAACTCAATGGTGTCGCTAATGCTGGTAAATATCCCACCTTTCGAGAGTTTTCTCTGACAGCCACAACAAAGCGCATTTTCGCTAGAATCTCTAGGTGGATGGCAAATGATACCTCATCCTGGCACAAAGGCGGTTGACCCATGTATGGCCTTGGAACCCCTATGATATAGCATGGAAATTAAGCCGCAGCAGGCGGAACGAAACACCTTTGTTTATCCTTTAATATGAAAAAACAATTTCAGATGAAGCGAATTGACAAAAAATCAGTTGTAATGGGCGGTGAAAAAGAATTGTCCTCTCTCTTGGCGGACAATTCGCTTTCCGGTCGGGTTCCATACGCTTCATTCTTTGACTCAATATCACCCCAAGGAGGAAGTTGGGATAAACGTATTGGGCGAAAATTATCAGAGAAAAAAACCAAATCATCTGTAAGAGATTCAAAGACCTATTGGCAAAATTCGCAAAGCGATAAATAGCACATACAGCAAAGGAGAGGCTGGTGAAAGCAAGGAAACCAATGCGTCCGCTTCCCTTAAATAGAGCACGGTAGAATCCTATGCGAGCAGTCAAAAAGCATCGATGGATTCGATGAAATCTCCTTTCGAAATCGCATTTCAGCTTGCTATAATGCAACTAGGAACGAAAGCGGTTCCGACCGACGAAACACCATCGACTTAGAGGCTCTGAAGCAGGGCTTGCCATGGTTGTCCGCTTTTGTCCGCAGCCCGTCCGCAAAAGCCAATGCACGCATGTTGTTTGCATTCTTTTTCGTACTTTGGGCTGGAAACAAATACGCTATTTTCCGTCCTGTTCCTACTTAGTGCTCCTTAGTCTTCCAAAGGAAGGAAAAGGATATGTAGGATTTAGGATCTATTGGAGCAATCCATGCAGGTTCCATTCCTGCCAGGCACACCAAATAGAATGATTAACCTCCCGGAAATGGAGGTTTTTCATTATTGACGCCATGCTCGCCCCAATCGAATGCAAAGTAAACGTCGTTATTTAACGCCCCCATACAAAAAAGCCGTTCATATAGGCGACGGGGCCATCCCCCGAGGGCAGGAAACGGCAGGCTTTTAAAAATAAATAACCCCATCTTTGATTGTCCTAGCGTACAAAGCAATGGGGGGCGTTAAATAAGGACGCTTGCAATAGACCGTTATTGCCTACCTATATCAGAAGCCGTTCTCCTCATCAGGTAGAGCAAAACAATTAGGCCGTTATTGCGTTGATCGGGTCGTGAGTTGCTAATCACGTTGCTAGGAGAACAACCTAGAGCTTCGCTAGGCTCCCTGATATTGAAACATAAGATTTTTTGAAAGCGCTTGGAAATATTTATTAAATTGCACTTTTCGCGGTAAAAACGAAAAACCCACCATCAACGTTTCTTTGCCATTGTTCTCAAATATCATGTTCCCATCTTTTTTGCTGAGCGCTTCTTTATGGTTTTGTAAGATAGTTACGATGTCTTTCGAAGAAGGATCTCGCCAAAACCCCGCAAGCTAGAAAGTCTATAATCGGTTGAATAAGGCGTTTTCAAAAAGGCAAAAAATGTTTTTAAATTTTTGCCTATGAAGGAATTAAAAGAATAGGGTACCCTTTTGACGAAAATCATAAATATGCAAGAACTTGCAAAAATTTTAGTTACGAATCATTATCACGGCCTCTTGCTGTATAATAAATTTGCAAGAACTTGCAAAAATTTTAGTTAGGAGGCTAACTATTCAAAGTAAAGAGAAAAATTGGTTATTTTGCAAAGCGCG
>ERZ808246.627-NODE-627-length-28388-cov-3.734338_pt1 | contig 28388 bp, 23 predicted proteins | sample MGYA00521083_ERZ808246 | MGnify/ENA primary metagenome ERZ808246 (study PRJEB31516, sample SAMN03275577) | gut metagenome | biome: mammalia-associated habitat; material: feces | host: Papio cynocephalus | place: Kenya | collected 2012-07-07 ...
TATAGAAAATATTCCACCTTTTCATTGTAATATAAGATCAACATTAAGATTAAAGCAAAGTCAAAAACATCATTTTGTAGATTCTTCATTGCCATGTGCGTTATTAAATTTAACCAAAGAAAAACTTATCAACAATCTTGAATTACTTGGTTTTCTTTTTGAGTCATTGGTTGAAAGAGATTTATATATTTATTCAGAATCATTCAATGCAAAACTATATCATTATCAAGATTATAAAAATAATGAAATAGATGCAATTATTGAGCTTGAAGATGGTGAGTGGTGTGGATTCGAAATCAAATTAGGAGCTAATCAAATTGATGACGCCGCAGCAAATTTAATAAACATTAATAACTTAATAATTAAAGAAGGTGGAAAACCAGCTCAATCATTATGCGTTATTTGTGGTTTATCCAACGCAGCATATAAAAGGAAAGATGGCGTTTATGTTGTTCCTATAACTTCACTTAAACAATAATAAATATTTTTTTCAGCACTCTATTTATTATATAATCTATGTGCATAATGTTCAGGTTCACATGTAACATCTATTTTTAATTTTTTCAAAGCATTCATATCAACTTCAGAAAGAATAATTGTAGAATGAGCTTGTGCATTTTTTAATTTTGGTAATTCTTGAATAGCTAATTCAGCAAGTGGATTAGTTTGAGCTGAAATTGCTAAAGCATTTAATACTTCATTAACATGTAATTTAGGATTATGATTACCTAAAATTTCAGTTTTTAATTTTGATATTGGTTCAATAATCATTCTTGGTAATAATGGAAGATTATCAGCAATATTAGCGTAATATTTTAAAGCATTTAAAATTAAAGCTGAAGGCGCTAAAAGAAGTGAAGAAGTTTTTGCAGTAATCATTGTTCCATCTTCTAATTCTAAAGCCATTGTATCTTGATTAGTTTCTTCATGTTTTTTTAAAGTTGCAACAACACATTTTCTATCAGTTACATCTATACCAACTTTTTGTAATAATCCATGAGCTTTTTCTAATGTTTCAAGACTTATTTTTGCATTTTTATAATCCACTCTAGCATTTAAATATCTTCTAATTATTTCATCTTTAGATGCTTTTTCTACAACATCATTATCAATAATAGCAAAACCAGCCATATTAACTCCCATATCAGTAGGTGATTTATATGGACAATTACCATAAATCGCTTGAAACATACTTCTTAAAACAGGAAATATTTCAACATCACGATTATAATTAACTGTTAATTTATTATATGCTTCTAAATGATAAGGATCTATCATATTAATATCATTTAAATCGATAGTCGCAGCTTCATAAGCAATATTAGTTGTATGATTCAAAGGTAAATTCCATATAGGAAAAGTTTCATATTTACTATATCCAGCTTTTATACCATTTTTATTTTCATGATAAAGTTGACTTAAACATGTAGCCATTTTTCCTGATCCAGGTCCAGGAGCAGTGACCACTACAACAGGATGAGTAGTTTTAATATAATCATTTCTACCAAAACCATCTTCTGAAATAATTTTATTAATATCATGAGGATATCCTTCTATTTCATAATGTTTATATGTTGTAATACCCAAATGATTCAATTTATCAATATAAGAATCAACTTGTGGAATAGATTTATAATGAGTTATGCAAACAGAACCAACAGTTAAACCAAAATCATTAAAAGCATCAATTAACCTTAAAACTTCTTTTTCATAATTAATACCTATATCATTACGTATTTTATTTTTTTGAATGTCGTTAGCGTTTATTACAATTACAATTTCAACTTTTTCTTTTATTCTTAAAAGCATTTTTAATTTAGAATCTGGTTGAAAACCTGGTAAAACTCTTGAAGCATGATAATCATCAAAAAGCTTACCACCAAATTCGATATAAAGTTTTTCACCAAACTTTTCCATTCTTTTTAAAATATTTTCAGATTGCAATTTTAAATATAACTCATTATCAAAACCAATTTTCATAAAAATTCCTCAACTATTTTATTTTAAGATAAAAATTACATTTCTTTCAATTAAAAATAAAATAATATTATTTTTTAATCAAAAATAAGTTTATCTTTACAAATTAAAAACAATACCATGTTTAACCATGATATTGCCTTTATTTTTGTATTAATTTTATAAATTATTCAACATGAGAAGTAACTTTATCATTCATTACTTCAAATAATAATTCATTATTTTTATATACATAATATGATGATGTGAAACTAACTCTTGATGAACATTCATCATATCTAAATCTTACACCAGTATATAATTCACCTTTATAATAGAATAATGAACCTTTAAATGTTTCATTGATGTAAATTATAACAGCCCAACTATTGCTTTCACCATCTATTCTATTATGAGTATAAACAACTAATTTATCATTTTCGCCCATACGAGCTCCAACAATAACACTTGTTAAATAATCTTTACTTGTAGAATAATTTATTAAAAAAATACCATCATTATAATAAAATGTATTTTTGTTTTCACAATCTTTAAATTTAAAGTTGTAGGTGAATTAACTGTTGATAAATTTGTTGGTTCTTGCGAAGAAAATAGTTATTATTCAACATATAAAATGAAATTTGCTTATACATTTAATGCTGATTTAACTGGATCAATGTCATTATCTGCTCTTGATTATAATGGAAAAGAAGTAACATATAATTTCACTTTCACTTATAAATTAAATCTTGAAACTCAAGAAATTAATATCTCTCCTAATCCTGATGAAGAAGGATATGTTCCTCAAAAGAATTTATGGACTGTAAGATATTACACTAGTGAAAAATTAAAAACTTATTTCCAATATGGTGAATATTATTTCGGTATTAACCTTGTTAGAGTTAGTGAATAAAAACTTATTAAAATTAACTAAGCCATCAAAATGATGGCTTTTTAAATGAAAAACTTTATTTATCTTGCAATATATTTTTTATATGTTAAACTACTCATAGTAAAAGAACCGTCAATAAATTGAAAGGCTTTTAAAATGTTGATTACCAAAAGAGGTGAAAAATATGGAAAAGCTTATTTCAATTGAGCTACGTAATTACACAGAAAAAAATGATGCTTTAAACTTAATTAAATGGTTAAGTGATTTTGATGTTATTCAATATATGAATGAAGATCAATCCATGATAACTACATTAAATAATATATTAAATAATAAGCAAGAATTATTATTAACTTATTATTTAAATCAAAATCAAATATTTCACATGATTGATTTAAATAATAAATCCAATTGGTTTTATTTCTTTAATTCCTTATAAAAATAATGTTTACGAAATAGTTATTGCTATTGGTAATAAAGAATTATGGGGTAAACAAATTGCTAAACATGTTTTAAACAATATAATTAATTATATTAAAGAAAAACTAAATGGAGAAAAAATAATTGCTAAAATTCATTATCAAAATATTAGATCAATTAATCTATTTACCCATTTAGGGTTTAATAAAATATATGAAAATGATAAATATTTTCATTTTCAATTAACTTTAAAAGATTCTAAGAATTTCTTTTTAGAAAGATTATAATTATATAATCCCATATAATATGCACTTAATAAAGCAGTTCCAAGTGCCATTATTTTAATACCTTCACTTAATAAAGGAGTTTTATATTCTAAATAATATTGTGTTTCACCTTTTTTAGCTAAAAATGAAACAAATCCACCTTGTCCTTTATAAATATCTACATTTTCTTGATTTGCTTTTAATGACCAGCCTTTATCATAAGGGATTTGTAACACTACAAATTTATCTTCAGTAAAATTAGTTTTAAAAGAGAATGAATTAACATCATGTTCAATATCATATAAAGGATTTTGTTTTAATTTATTAATTTGATCTAAATATGTATCTTCATATTCATACGCGATATAAGGTTTTAATAAATATCTATTATTATCCATAGTTTCAAGAACTTCTATTTTAATTCTTGTTACTTGATCATCAACATAAAATCCTCTTTGTTTTTTAGTATCTCCACTTTTACTATAATAATGTTTCATATGCGTATCAGAAGTAATTAAATATTCTTGACCATTCTTTTTACCATATAAAGATATTTTTAAATTTTCACCCATTCTAGCTTGAATAGAGACAAAACATTTACCTCTAGATGCACATTCAGAACCAATATTTAAAGAAGTAGTATCAATATCCATATAAGAAAACCAAGTTAAATTTTTACTATTTTCATAAGAATAATTACCTTTATAAGTAAATTGATTATTAAAATATGGTTCATTATTCCATTCAGCATAATATATTTTAATTAAATTATTTGATAAAGTTCTATCTGTATTATATATACCTTCACTTATTTCATTAATAGAATTAATTTCATTAAATTTATTATTACCATTTGGAAATAATTTATCATAATCATCTTTATAAATAATTGCTCCAGTTAAATAAGCTTTTTCATTAAATAAAGTTTCTTTACTAGAATAAGATAAATAACTTTGATATGTTAAAGGCGTTTCACCATTATTTTTATAATAATCATCATTAGAATCAGTTTTAATTATTGTATCAAAAGCATAACCTAATTCAATAAAATTATCGTTTCTATAAACAACATGTTTATCAGTAGATAAATATTCACTAAAACCAAAAGGAACATTATTATCATCACTTTTTAAAACATAATATTTAATACCTAAAAATTCATCAAGATTAATTCTTTTTTCATGAACACCCATGCTCCAACCATTTCTACCACCATATTGAACTTGAGACCAATCTAAGAAATCTTCTAATTCATAATCATAAATAGAATGGAATGTGCCTACTCCTCTAGTGCCGTATATCATTGCTAAATTATTACCATCTCTATCGCTAGTAGTAGAAAATAATCTAAAATAAGATTTATCAACTTCATTTATTTGATTAGCAATTTTTACTTCTTCAGTAATATTATCTTGTCCTTGATAAAGACTACTAAATGAAGCTGTTCCTTGACACATTAAAGTAATATTACACATAACTATTGCTTCAATAGCTACTAAATATCTCATGTCATAAGTTAAAGTTTCTTTTTTATAATTCTTTCTTAAATATAAATACAAGAAGAAAACATATATAATTTCTACATATAAATAAATAGTTCTTTCATCCATATCTTTTAAATTAGATATTTCTTGATTATATCCTTCTTGACTTTTATATAATAAAAATCCATATATAATAACAATAATACCTAAAGATAAATCTAAATACCAAGCACTCATTTCTTCTCTTTGATCATATTGAACACCAATAAATAATAAACTAACTACTGTAACAAATATATACCATCTAGCATATACAACATTAGTAAATCCAGAAAAACAATAATAAGCAAAAGGAGTGAACATCAGTGTTAACATGCCTAATGTACCAATAATAGTAGATACAGCATGTTTTTTAATACCTTGAATTAAGCAAGGAATAAACATTAATAATAAAGGAGTATAAATAAAACATGAAGCATAAGCATTATCATAACCTTGATTAGCAAAAACTAAAGAATCAAAACAATCAACATTAGGAGTAAAAAAAGCAATTAAAGGATATAATAATCTTCTTTTTTCATCATAATCCCATTTAAATAAAACATCAAAGAAAGGTTTTAAACCATCTTTATTAATACCTTTAAAAGCATCAACTAAATTAGTTAAATAAGATTGATCTCCTACTCTTGAATTAGTTAAAGCAACAGAAAAACAAGGTAAAAGAATTACACTACAAAGCATTAAACCAACTAAAAAAGCAAATATACCTTGTAATATAACTTCTATTCTTACATCCATTATTTGTAATGTTTTATTAAGTTTTCTTTCTTTAGCAATTAAAGAATAATATTTTAAATTTTGGAAATATCTAAATATTGCATATATTACTCCACAAAAACAAAATGAAATTAAAAAGAAATAATTAGTTAAACCAGTTATAGCAATAGATAAAATTAATAATAAAGGTTTTTGATCTTTAATAACATATTCAACCCCTAATAAAACTAAAGGTAATAAAACTGCTATTTCCAAAAAATGATTAAACCATAAATAATATAAATTCCAACCACAAAAAGCATAACTTGTTGCAATTAACCAAGTAGTTTCTTCTTTTACTTTAAATTTTTGTAATAATAATTTCATTGTTAATCCAGCAAGTACCATTTTAGTTATCATCATAAAGGCTTGAGCTTGTGGAATAATATTTCTTGGTACAATTAATAAAACTAAAAAGAAAGGATTAAATAAATAATAAAATGAATTCGCACCTACATTATTTACTCCTAACATAGCAGAATCATCCCATAAAACAAATTTTCCAGTTTTAAAAAATGTCCACCAATCATCATATCCATTAAAATAAAAAGGTATTTCTTGTAAAGTAAAATCCCCAGAAACAGGAATAGTAAATTGATTACGAATTAAAGTATAAAAAAACATTATAAACGCTACACAATACATGAAAAATATAAAAGGAACATACCTTTTCTTACTTAAAATAAGATATTTTTCTTTAAACCAATTAAATATCTTATTTGAATTAAATTTTTCTAAAATGTTTGAAAATGTTTTCTTTAATTCCATTTTTAACCTCTATTTGTGATACGTTTCGTTATTAATAATTTTAAATGCACGATATATTTGTTCAAGAATAATAGCTCTAGTCATTTGATGAGTAAAAGTCATTTTTGATAAACATAAACGATAATTAGCTCTTTTAATTACTTCTTGAGAAAAACCTAAAGAACCTGCAATAACAATATCAATGTTTGAATTAGTATTTGTAATTTGCAAAAATTTATCACTAAATTCAAGAGAATCTAATTCTTGTCCATGTAAATCAATTAATAAAACAAAATCTTTTTCTTTAATTTGTTTTAATAATCTTACACCTTCATTTTCTTTAACTTTCTTGTCTTCTTTTAAAGAAGAATTATTCATAATTTTTTCATCATCAACTTCTATAACGTTTATTTTAGCATAACGAGATAATCTTTTTAAATATTCATTAATCTCATTTTTTAAATAATCTTCTTTAATTTTTCCAACTGCAATTAATTTAATATTAACCATTAAAAATTTCCTCAGTTAATGTTCCTCCACAAACCATTTCTCTTTGTTTAGCGCATCTTACTGAAATATGAGAAACATCAACTCTTCTTTTAGCCATAATTTTATAAAAAGTATTTAATGCTAATTCAGGAGTATTAGCTTCTTCAGATAAATGGGCTAAAACAATTTCTTTAGTTCTATTAGTAATTACTTCAGATAAACATATTGCAGAATCTTCATTAGATAAATGACCATAATCACCCATAATTCTATCAATTAAATATTGAGGTCTACCACTTGTAAGTTGCATTCTTACATCATGATTAGCTTCAAAAATATAATAATCAGCATCTTTTATATAAGATAAAACTCTTTCATAAATATAACCAGTATCAGTTATATAAACCAATTTTTCATTATCACTATCTTCAATAATAAAGCCAACTGAACCCACTGCATCATGAGAAGTTGGTACAACAGTTATTTTAAAACCATTAAGATTATAACTTCTATAAGGTACTAATTCATGATCTCGATCTAATAAAGTAGTTGTAGATTTAGTTGCATAAATACATCTACTTTCAAATATTTTTAATCCTGCAGTATGATCAGAATGAGAATGAGTAACTAAAACAACATTAATATTAGATAAACTAACATTAATTTCATTTAAATAACTTCTAAATTTTCTTTCTGATAAACCATTATCTATTAATAAATATTTACCTTTAGAAAAAATTAAAGTAGAATTTCCTTTAGATCCTGATTCTAATATATAATACCTCATTGATTATTACCCTCATCTTGAATTTCTGTAAATTTATTTATATTCATCATAAACGCTAATTTAGATAAACCAATACCACCATTTCTATTTTTAATCAAATTAACTTCAATAATTTGAGTATTAGCAAATGGATTATCTAAATCTTGATTTTGTGTTTCTTCTTTAGTTTTTTGATAATCTTCTCTATATAACATCATGACTGTATCAGCATCTTGTTCAATAGAACCAGAATCTCTTAAATCAGACATGATAGGTCTTCTTTTTTCTTTTTCATTACCTCTAGATAATTGACATAAACATAATACAGCAATATTTAAATCTCTAGCTAAGCCTTTTAAAGAACGAGAAATTTCATCAATATTTTCACGATTATCTTTCTTTTGTTGTTTTAAAGTAATTAAACCTAAATAATCAATAACAACTAAACCTAAATTAGGATCTTGTTGTTTTAATTTAGTAACATTAGTTTTAATCATTTCCATTGAAATACCAGAAGTATCATCAATAAATATCTTAACTTTATTAAGTTTATCTTCACCTTCTTGAATAGCCATCCAATCTGAATCAGTTAAATCTCCACTTCTTAAAGAAGAAGAATTAACATTACTAATAGAAGCAAGTAATCTTTTAATAATTGATTTTGAATCCATTTCTAAAGAAAAAATAGCTACTGTTTTTTTACTTAAACTAGCAGCATTATATGCTAAATTAATTGCAAAAGCAGTTTTACCAACTGAAGGACGAGCCGCTAAAATATTAAGAGAACCAGGTTGCCAACCAGAAGTTAAAGCATTTAAATATTTAAAACCAGTATCTAAACCAGTAACTCCACTTTTTTTAACTCCTCTTCGTTTTTGTAAATCTTTAGAAATCTCAGTCATAACATCTTGAGCACTTTTAAATCCACCTGCTGTTCTACCACGAATAATTTTAGACATTTCAGTATCATACATAGAAATAAATCCTGAAACATCATCAACTTTTTCTTTTTCAAAATCAGCACTAAAAAATTGATTTTGGAGTTCTTCTGCTTTATTAAAAAGCTTTCTAACTAAAGCTAAATCATGGACATTTCTTAAATGGAATAAAGCATTTTTATCACCAACATAATAATCTTGTAATTCTCTTAAATAATCTACTCCACCAATTTGATCAAGTCTTTTCATATTAACTTGAAGTTCATTAGCAACAGCAGCATTATCAATAGCTTTATTTTGACTATCAAGATTCAAAATTGCTTTAAATAATATACCATTTTTAGGATCATAAAAATCATTTACTTCTAAAGTAGCTAAAGCTTCACTACAAACTTTTTCTGAAGCAATCATTGATCCTACAACTGATTTTTCTGATTCAATATCATAAGGAACTTTCTTTGACATATTACTTCTTCTCACTTACATGAACATTAACTGTTCCAATAACTCCTTTATATAATTCAATTTTTAAACGAGTAAAACCAAAAGCATTTACTGGATATTTATCCACAAATTTTCTTTTATCTAATTCAATATTATATTTTTTAGTCATTTCTTCAACTATTTGTTTAGGAGAAATATTACCACACATTCTTCCATCTTTAGAACTAGTTGCAGTAAATTCAAGAGTAATAGATTTTAATTTTTCTACTATTTCTTCAGCTTGTTCTTTCTTTTTAGCTTCATCTTCTGCTCTTAATTGAATTTGGTTATCTAAAACTTTTTTTGATCCAGCAGTATACATAACTGCTAATCCATTTCTAATCAAATAATTAGCCCCATATCCTTGAGAAACTTCAACTACTTGATCTTTTTTACCAACATTTTTAACATCTTTTAATAAAATAACTTTCATTTTTATTCACCAACCTTTTTATTTCTTGCATCTTCAAGATAATTATCAAGAACATTTTTTACTTCTTGAACAACTTCTTCAACAGTTTTGTTATGGAATTTAGCAGCTGCAGCAGTAAATGAACCACCACCACCTAATTTTTCACACAAAATTTGGCAACTGATACTTCCATCACTTCTTGAAGAAATACCAACATCTTTATCAGAAACTCTACCTACAACAAAGCAAGCATTAATACCTGAGATTTCTAATGTTTCAGTGGCAACACGCGCTAACATTGCTTGCTCAACAATATCTTTTTGATCAGCTCTAGCAATAATTACTCCATAATAAGGAGTAAATGAATTAGACATGATTTTATTTTTTAAAGCATATTCTTCATATTCTTCTTTTAAGAATGAATTAGCAACAACATTATCTGCACCAAAATTTTTTAAAACATAAGAAGCATCATAAGTTTTAGCAGAAATATTTTTACGATAATAATTTGTATCAAGAATAATACCTGCTAACATAAATGTTGCAAATGGTTCAGGAACTTCAATATTTTTAGAAGAATATTTAATCATTTCTACTACCATTTCAGAAGCAGATGAAGCACTTGGATCAATATAATTAAATTCAGTTTTTTCAACATATTTTTCACCTCTTCTATGGTGATCAATAACTGCAATTCTTTCAGCTTTTTTAACTAATGATGGTGACATAGTATTTTGAGGATTATGAACATCAACAATAATTAATAAAGATTTTGAATTAATTGCATCAACTGCTTTATTTGGAGAAATTGTTAATTCATTAATTTGTTCTTTACTAAATAATTGTTTAAAAGCTTTTTTAGTTTTACTTTCAAGAGCAAATTCATCATAAACTATCTTAATTTTTTTAGTTGTTGCAGAAGCTAAACAATATACTCCTAAACTAGCACCTATTGCATCTAAATCAGCAATATTATGTCCCATAATATAAACATCACTAGATTCAGCAATTAAAGCAGTAAGAGAATTTGACATAACCCTTGATTGAACTGAGTTTTTCTTTTCTTTTGATTCAGTTTGTCCACCAATAAATCTTAAATTTTCTCCATAAGTAAAGACAACTGCTTGGTTACCACCTCTAGATAAACTAACATCAAGAGAAGTAGAAGCCATTTCAAATAAACGAGAATAATTATCAGTACCACTAGCCATACCAATAGATAAAGTAAATTCATTATCACTTTCATTAGTAACTGATCTAACTGCTTGTAATAAAGATAATTTATCATTAATTAAATTTAAATAATCTTTTCTTGTACAAATAAATAAATATGAATCATTACGATATTTCTTTAAAAGTAAATTAAATTTTTTAGCGTATTCAATAATTACTTTTTGCATAGAAGCTAAAGCATCATTAATAGTAACATCATCGAGAATATTTGCTAATTCTTGATAATTATCAATAGCAATAATTCCTACTGCAGGAGCATGGTCAATAGAATATTTTAATAAATCTTCATTTGTTGTAACATCTTTAAAGATATACATTTTAGCTTGAGGAAGTAATTTAACTAAATAATTTTTATTATTGATTTCAATTTTCATTTCATCAATTTTAGTATCTAATAAATTTTTTAAAGTCGGTTGCCAATCAAATAAATTATGATCAATTAATTTAGTTTGAATAGTATTAAAATATGTATTAGTCCAAACAATATTATTATTATCATCAACAATTAACAAACCTAATTTACCAAAGTCATAAGCTTTTTGAATATCATTACCAAATACATCTAAAGAACTAAAATCAGTTTTTAATTTAGAATTTGATATTTTAATTAAATTATATAATAAAAGCATTAAATTTAAGAAAATAATTACAAGTAATGTTCCTAAGAAAATTTCTTTTATATATGCACTTAGATAATCACTATCCATAGTGAAAAACAAAACACCACATGCAACAATTTCAAGTAAAAATAATATTAACGAATAACCTATTCTTTTTTGTATTAATTTTTGCATAAATTACCTCTCTTTGTTTTTTTATTATACTATAATAAACATATTAAAATAAACCCATTATTTTATGAAATTGATTTTCATTGATAAATGAAGAATATTTTGTAATGTTCCAAGCACAATCATTATAATTGGAAAAATAAAAATAGAGATAATTCCTAAGACATATAAATAATATTTTCTTTTAATTTTTGCATATTTTGCTAAAAAATAAACGCCTTGATAAATCATAAAAAAGCTATAAATAACGCCTATATTTGCAATTATTGAATATAAAATAAATAAATTATTTTCTTTAGTTATTTCAAAAAAAGAAAAAATCATTAATCCAAAAACCAAAATATAAATATAACCTATAATTTTAGGCATAAATTCTAAAGATATTATAAATTTCATAGAAAAATTATCAGTTAATTTAAGTTTATATAAAATTAATTTAGTAACAACAGATAAAAATATCGCTTCTAAAATACTAGATAAAAGTAATATACAAGGAATTAAAGAAACAAAAATAGATTTTAAATAAATTAATTTATTTTCTTCTATACCCATTTTCACAAATAAATTAATAAATTCATTAGCAAAAGAAATAGTATCTTGCACTAAATCATAATTAAATAAATACGCAAAAAAGACACTAGTAAATAAACTCATTAATAAAAATGAACTTATTAAAATTATCATTTCTAAATATAATTTAATTTTCTTTTTTAATAATTCTGGATAAATAATTCCAATACAAATAGTAGGAATAACATAAAAACAAGTACTCAAAGGATTAATTAAAATAAAAGAAGCAATAATAGTGCTAGCCCCTGTAATAAGTGTTTCTTTTATTGAATATTTATATCCATAAATACATAAAGGAATTGGTAACAAAAAATAAATAAATTCTTCTAATATTCCACCAAAAAATCGACTAAAAATTAAAACAACTAAATATATTGCAATAATAATTGCACCATCAGTAATTACTCTAACTCTATTTCTATTCATATTAATATATTATCATGATAAATAAAAATTATTCATAAATATTCTTTAATACCTTCCATTTTTTCTTCTTTATTATTTTTAAAAATATTATGAGAAGCAAAATATGATATGCCATTAGATAATTCATTTCCAATTTTAATTTGATTATTATTTTCTTCTAAACTACTACCTAAACATAAAGGTGCTATACCAATAGATAAATAACATTGGTCATTACATATTTCTTTATAATCATTTATACATTCAAGAAAATAATTATTATCAAGGGTATAAATCATTGGACATAATAAATCAATATATTTATTTTTAATCCATTCATTTACATCTTGGCAATAAATACTTTTTGCACCATAACTAGACATATATGCACAAGCAGATATTTTCATATTAGGATTAATTAATTTAACATAATTAGGAATCTTTTCTACTGCATTAGTAATATTATTAGTTTTATATTCATGCCATTTATTTCTAATATCTTCATTATAAATATCTTTTTGAGGATTAAAATTTAATTTATATTTTTTATTAAAATCATTAATAGAATAATCAGTAAATCCATAATCTTCAATTATTTCATTATAATAATCATTTCCAGTGTATCTAATATAATCTAATTGAAATCCTTGAAAATCATATTTTTTTAAAAGAGGCTCATTTTCATTTAATAAAAAATTAATTACTTCAGGATTACTAGGATCTAAAACAGATGAATATCCATAATCATTATAAACTTTGTTATCTCTATTTAAGTCTTTTATTAACCATTCTTCATTAATTGAACTAGATAAATAATTATGACTTTCTACATAAAATATAGATTGCCAAGCATACACTTCAATATTATATTTATGAGCAGTATCAATAAAAGCTTTTAAATAATCATTTTTATAATTTCCATCATAATAACTATCAACCACTTTATAATAAGTATCAAAGTTGCTACTTTCATATAAAGTATATCCATCTATCATCATTTCTACATATATTAAATTAAATCCAGTGTTAGAAATATCTTTTAATAAATTATCTATTCCTTCAAGATTTGATTCATCATAATCACATGAAAAAGGTCGATGCCAAATACCTCTAATTTGAGTTTCAATCTCTTAATTATCATTTAATAATTGACAACTATAATTCATAAATAAAGTAGATATAAGTAATGTTAATTTAAATAATTTATTCATAATCAATTTATATTATAAAATAATAAAAAAATAAACATATAAAAAGACAGGCATTTTTTATTTATACCTGTCTAATAATTATTTATTAATATTCTTCTTCAGACTCAACTATTTCTTTTTCTTTAATATGAATCTTATCAAGTGCGATTAATGTAATAAATATTGCATCAACTAATAAAGCTACACCAATTACTCCCCAAGCTGAATACATACCAACTCTCCAAGGAGAAATATCATAAGAGATTGATGCAGAAGGTGAAATACCTTGTACACAATTTGAATTTGCTTTATTGAATAAAATATGTTTACAAGCCATTTTTAACCAATATATCGCAGTTGGTGAAGATGTATCATATAATCCATCTGTTCCATTATTTGTTAAAGTTAAGTCTCCACCTCTTCTTAACATAAAGTCAGTTGTCATATATGTATTCTTTTGTCCACCAGCATCAGTAACTGCAGTACCAGTAAAGCCAAATTCATCACGTAAGATATCATTAATTGATAAAGATGCTCCAGCATAAGTTGCACCAATTCTATTATAAGCAGTCATAATACCAGTAGCAGCTGACATTGTTTTAGTTGAAAGAGTATTTTCTAATTCACCATTTGCATTTTCAGCATAATATCTAACTTCCATTTTTGCTTCTTTAATATAAAGTTCCCAACCTTTTAAATAGACTTCTCTAAATGCTTGTTCATTTACCCAAGAACAATATCCATTCTTTTGTCTATTGGTTTCTTGTTCATTTAAAGCAAAGTGTTTCATAAAGACAATTAAGCCTTTTTCAGAAGCACCACTTGCTTCATAAGCAGCCATTTTACCAGATAAAATACCATCTTCAGAATAATATTCATAATTTCTTCCACCGAAAGCACTTCTATGCATATTTAATCCATAACCATAAATACCAGTAATTAAAGATCCACCTGCTAAATAGTTAGCATGAGCTTCTTCACCAAATGCTTCACCTAATTCTTTTGCTAAATCAACATTGAATGTAGCTGCGACCATTGGATCACCACAATACCATTTATTAATATCTTTAATAGTTAATGCATGAGCATAATATCCATAAGGAGAATCAGCATCATAAGATTCAGGAACACCATTTTCTACATCAGCTTTTTCATTCCAACCACCATTTGCAAACATTTCAACTAACTTTTCTTTAGTAAATTGATTCATATAATGATCCCATTTTTCATCATTGAAATCAACGCCTCTCATAGCAGAAAGAGTATAACTTGTTTCATCAGTGTTAACTGTTGGCATTTCTGTTATTGGATTATTTTCTTCATCCCAAACATCATAAATAGCAACTTGCTTTTTAGCTCTTTCATCAGATAAAATAAAATCATCTTCTTTTGGAGCTTCAGGGAATGAATCTTTGAAATTAGCTCTAGTAAAGTTAACACAATATCCTTCACCTTGCTCAACTTCTGTATATTCTTTGAATTTATAATTTAATTCATCATCTTCTTTATTAGTAGCAGTAGTTAAATCTGTAACACGTTTTCCATCTTTACCATCTTTATAAACAATAGTTTTAGAAATTGTATCTTTCCAAAGAACTTTATCTTTATTAGATGTCATTTTATCAATATTAACCCATGAATGAGCATTATCCATTAAATAGAAATTATAATCACCTTGTTCTAAAACATAACATTTTTCATTTTTATAATCATAAGATGAAAAATAATCACGATTTACTTTAATTTCTACTGTATCAGATGCTCCAGGAGCAAGTAATTTAGATTTAGCAAAACCTACTAAAGAAACATGTGCTTTTTCAATACCACCTCTTGTATAAGGAACATTGACATAAATTTGAGCGACACCTTTACCTGAATATGTATCACCAGTATTAGTAATTTTTACTTTAAATGTATATTCATTTGTTGATTCATTATATGTTGGAGTGCTAGCAAATTCTTCTTCAAATGTTGTATATGATAAACCATAACCAAATGGATAAACTACTTCTTGATCATAATTAAATCCATTATAATTACCATTCATTGCTTCTTTAGCAGCTGTTTCATAATATCTATAACCAACATAAATACCTTCTTCATAATCAACAAAATATGTTTCTTCTTGATATGAATTCAATTCATCAGAATTATCATATAAATAAGAACCAAAATTTTGATATGTAGGATCTTTTCTTAAATCACGAACATAAGTATCTACTAAATGTCCTGAAGGAGTTACTTCACCAGTTAATATATTAGCTAACGCTACACCACCTTGTGAGCCACAGCATCCTGCCCAAATAGCAGCTTTTACTTTAGTAAAATCATATTTTGTTTTAGTATAAGGATCAGTATAAAATCCATCATTCATATTAGGATCATTTTCTTGTAACCAACCTAATTCCATAGCATTAGCAGAATTGATAACAATAATAACTTTTGAGAAATGTTTTGAAGCATAATCAATAAGTTTAAGTTCAGCATTTGTAATAACTAAACCACTTCTATTTTGCTCTTTAGCACCTACATTTAATGATTGATCATTACCTTCACCAGAATTTCTTTTAAGAGTGATAAGCGCAGTATTATATGTTGCAAATGTTGATTCAGCTGATGCAAGAGAAGTTGCTGGATCATCAAAATCACCAGAAACTTTACTATATAAATCTTCAGTTGCTTGGTTAAATTTATTTCCAAAATGTTCTTTAATACCTTTACCAAGAGAAACTGCTCCAGAAGTTGTAGCAGGATCTTCACCACCTGACATATTATTATGCCATGAATAATAACCTAAAACAGTAATGCCGTCTTGAATAGACATTGGAAGAGCATTATCATCATTTTTTAATAATGTCATACCTTCTTCAGCAGTTAAACGAGTCATTCTTTGAGCATTCTTTAATGCATCTGCTTGATTATCAAATTCATAATCAATATAATCAGCTGCTAAAGCAGAATTATCTTTAACATGTTGAGCACCTCTTCCTAATAATAAGTCAAGGTTATTTGATTGAATATTAGCGGCAACAGTAATACCAGTCATTAAAGCTAAGCTTAATATACCAGCTGTTGCTAAGTATGAAACTACTCTATTTTTTGCTTTCATTTTATTTTTTCTCCTTAATTAAGCTTTCGCTTTTGATTTAACACTTCTTGCATAATATTTTTGGAAAAGAAGTGTGCCACAATTAATTAATTTAACAATACCAGCGATTAAACAAATAATTAATGTATATGTTGGATAAAAACATTTACCAAAATATAATTCACCTTCCATAGCAGGTTTTAAATAAGCTGCATAATAATCTGTATAAGAATCTGTAACTGCTTGAGAAGAAGAAACCCAAAATTTATCACAATTAAATAAAATAATTCCACCAGCAATTAATAAAACAGAAACTATACCTTCAACAATAGCTCTTTTTTTATTAGTTCCTCTTCTTGAGAAATTAGTAATAAGCATAACTGTCGCCACAATACAACCAATTAATGGTAAAAACATACCTAAACACATATAGATATCAAATCCAGCTTCAGAATATCCTTGAATAATCATATTACCAAAACCAGCAAAAATTGTTTGATAACCTGGATAAGAAAATCCTTCTGCATATTTAGTACCTTCATCAGTAATAATTGTTATTACATCAGCAAAATTAAACATAATTAAAGTAACAATAGCATATAAACCTAATAAAATTGAAACAATACTTAGTACACGATTAGTTGGTTTTAACGCTTTTAAAATTTTATTTTCGTTATTCATATTTTTCTCCTATTCAACGATCATCAAATTAACATCAGTAGATGCATCTGATCCCCATGGTGTTTTAGCGGATACTGTATAAACAATATATGTTGCACCATCTTCTGTTACGCTTGTATAAGTTTTAGCGTTTTCGCCTTCACCAAATGTTACAGAATAAACTCCTTGATTTTCTACCCATGTACCTGTTGAATCAAGATTCCATGTATTTTTATATAATTTTGCAATTCCACCATCAAATAATTGCATTGATAAATCTCCAGATCCACCACCTGGACCAGTAATTTCATATCTACCTGCAAATTCAACTTTAGGTGTACCTTCAAAATCAGCAATACCAATTTTTTTCCATTTAACATCAGGATTTTGTGAATTAATAAACATATATGAACCATAAGCAATTCTATAACCAGGTTTATCTGGATTTATTGTTTTAACAGCTTCATATTTTGTATCACCCTTTTTAACAGTAATATTTTTATTAGCGTCTTCTTCCCATGATAAATTTTCAGTTTCAATAACTCTATTAACTCCACTTGGAGTGTTGATAACTACTGAATTATCACTATGTAAATACATATAAGCATAAGCAACTGAATTATTATTTCCTGTTGCTAAAGCTGTAAAAATATATTTAGAATCTCTTATATCCCATGTTTTATAATCTTTAGCTAATTTAGATTTAAAATTAATATCTTTAGCTTGGAATTTAACAAATCCCGAACCAGCTGGAGTATTAACTGTATAATAAAATTCATGTCTACCTTCAACTTTATTAAAATCACAATGAATAACTGATTTATTTTCATCATCTAAAGTAAGAACATATCCATATCCTTCATCAATAGAATAATTACCAGTTAAAGTATATTCATAAGGTGAATAATCTTCTTTAACAACTGTTAATGTTGCTGAAGCTTTTTTAGAAGAATCATCTTTACTAGTAGCAGTAATAGTGACTGTTCCTTCTTTTTTTGGAGTAATTGTGCCACTTGAAACTGTAGCAATTTCTTCATCACTTGTTGACCATTCTACATCTTTTGTAGTCGCATTTTCTGGTAAAATTGTTGCAGTAGCTTTTACTGTTTCACCAATATAAGCTTGTGTTTTATCTAAACTTAATGAAACACTTTCTACACTTATTTTTTCTCCAGTGCCACCGCCTGGATTACCAGTATTTCCTCCACCAGGGAAACCTCCTCCTGGGAAGCCTCCTCCATTTCCAGAAGAACTAGCACGTCCTACGACTGTGCCTTTTAATGTAAATTTGTTACTATTTTGATCAATAGAACCTTTAAATTTATAGTTATAATTACCAATTTTAACTTCAGTATTATAACCACTTGTGTCCGAAGCAACAAATGTTACTGGGACAGAAATTTCACTTTTACTAACATTAAGACCTACCGCGACCGATGCACCTATAGTACTTAAAGCAAGAACAAGTAAAAGTGTTTTACTGATGATACTTTTTTTCATCTTTTTTCTCCTTAAAATTATGAAATTTCCATTTCACAAATTCAATATATAATAAAAAAAGCCCTTACATTTTTAAAAGGGCTGATAATTATCTTTAATGGGACAAATAAATTTTATTATGGGACGAAAGATTGTTTTTTAGGGATTAAAATTAAATAATCATAGAATTATTGTTACGAGAATAGGCTAAATATTCTTTCATTACTTCATCTTTTCTTTTTTTACTTAAAGGAATAGTAACATCATTAGTTAATTTTATTTCTTCATTTAATATACTTCTTATATAACTTTGATTAACAATATAACATTTATGGACACGAATAAATCCACACTTTTTTAATTTATCTTCTAATGTTGATAAAGGTATTCTTACTGTTTCTACTTTATTATCTTTAGTGACAATATCTTGATAATTTCTATCACTAGAAATATAAACTATTTCATTTATTTTAAAAGATATTGTTCTATTTTTTTCTACAAATTCAATTTTATTACCTTCATCATTATTAGATAAATAATAATTATAAAATTGATTCATCATTAAAGTAAAATCATTAATTAAATTAGATTTTCTAATAAAACCAAAAGGGTGAATTGCTAAACATTCAAAAACTAAATCTTCTCTTTGAGATAAAAATATAATATGTGTATTTTTATTGATAGATAAAGTTTCTTCTGCCACAGATAAACCATTTTTTTCTGGCATATCAATATCTAAGAAAATAAGATTAAAATCTTCTTCTTTAATAGTGGCTAAATAATTTAAAGGATTAGAAAAAGACATAATATTATATTCAATATTTTTTTCTTTAAAGAAGGTATCCACTGCACTAGAAACAATGCTTAAAGCAGCTTTATCATCATCAACAATACCAATTCTAAACATAATCTTATCCTTTCAAATTCATATATAATAATACATCACAAATAAAACGATTATCTTCAATTTCAAATTCTACATAACCATTATATTTTGAAGCAATATTTTTAATAATCTTTGTTCCATATCCATGATTTTTACCATTTTTTCTTGTCTTAATAATATTATTTTTATCATATTTATTAATATCTATCGGATTAGAAACGAAAAAACGAATATAATCATTTTGTTTTAAAATACAAACTGAAATAATAGAATTATCATCAATTTTATAATAATTTTCTAAAGCATTATCAATCATATTAGTTAATAAAGAAACAATATCATTATCTTCAAAAGGTAAAGCAGGTGGGACTACAATTTTTAAATTCATTTTTACACCATATACTTTAGCTTTAGATAATTCTAAATTAATAATTGAATTAATAACATTATTTGAACAAGAAAAAGAAAATAATACTTCTTGAGAATTAACATAATTATCAATATAATTAATAGCCTCTTCTTTTTTATCTTGTTTTAAAAGTAAATTTACATAAGATAATTGGTTTTTAATATCATGTCTAATTTTTTCTAATTCTTCTCGATTATTTTTATCAATAGAAATAGATAAATTTTCTGCTTCTACTAAAGTATTTTGAACTTCTAAACTAGTTATTTTATGCCTATTTTCTACTATGGAATAAATAGCTACATAAGTAATATTTAAAATACATAATAACACTATATCTAATAATGACATTAATAAACAAATAGTTAAATCATGATTATCATATTGATGTTCAAAAACACTTATAACAACTAATACAGTGGATAAAGCATAACAAATAATTAACACTTCTTTACTTAAAGTTTTATATCGAGAAATATCAAATTTATTAATTAAAATACAAGTTAATAAAAATAAAAAAGTCGGGGCAATTCTTCCTAATTGAATAATAAATGTCATTGAAGTCATTATACCTATTAATACCCCAAAATATTTTGATAATACTTCAGTAACACAAATTGATGCGATTAATACTGCTATTTTTATATATTTAGTTAATGGTTTTTCTTTAATCATTATTAAAGCAAATATTAAAACCATTAATGGTAAATTATAATTAAATAAATAATGAGTTGTTATAGTAGATAAAGCAAAAGAAAAAGCACATTCAATAATTAAAAAAGCAAAACTAATAATAAAAATTAATCCTAATCTTATAATTTCTTTTTTATTAATTTTCTTTTTCTTAATCAAAAAACAAAAACTTATTGCAATTAATAAATAAACAGAAAAATTAGTAAAATCAAAAATTCTTTCAAAAAATAATTTAAAGCTATCTATAAATTTCATATATAATTATTATAATATACTTTATAAAATTTTCAACAAACAAAAATCACCCATTTCTGAGTGATTTCACATTTCAATTAGTCAGCGATATATGGTAATAAAGCCATAAATCTAGCACGTTTAATTGCAACAGCAATTTCTCTTTGGTGTTTAGCACATGCACCTGTTGCACGACGTGGAGATATTTTTCCATTAGGAGAAATAAATTTCTTTAATGTTTCAACATCTTTATAATCAATTTCTTTGTCCTTGTTTTTTCCACAGAACATACAGAATTTCTTTTTTGATCTTACTTTTTTGAAAGCCATAATAATTTCCTTTCTATCGCTTAAATAAGCGAATTATTAGAATGGTAAATCGTCATCAGCTACGTCAATAGAAGAAGTATTTTTTTCTTCAATATCATCAGGCATTACATCTGGAGTATATCCAGTATCTTCTCTTGATGCATTATTACTATTTTTACTTTCTAAAAATTGTACTGAATCACAAATAACTTCTACAACTGAAACTTTACGTCCATCTTTTGCATCGTAACTTCTTTGATTCAATCTACCTTCTACACCTACAAGTGAACCCTTGTGAGTGTATTTGCAAGCATTTTCAGCTTGTTGATTCCATGCAGTACATGGAATAAAACTTGTCGTCCTTTCTCCATTAGGGCCTTTTGTACGGTTATCAACTGCGATTGTGAAGGCAGCAACTGATGCACCATTAACGGTCTTTCTTAATTCTGGATCTCTAGTTAGACGACCAACTAAAACAACACGATTAATCATAACATTTTCCTCCTTTTAAAGGATTTTCATTACTTTGCAATTACTAAATGACGAATGACATTTGGATTAATTTTTGTGATACGATCAAATTCATTAATACCAGCTGCAGAATTTGCATTAATTGTCACTACTACGTAATAGCCTTTCTTATTGCCATCGATTTCGTATGCTAAATCTCTTACGCCCCATTCATCAACATGGTCAATAGTTCCACCATCTAATGAAAGGATTTCGTGTAATTTACCAATTAATTGGTTACGATCAGCATCTTCAAGATTAGCTTTAAGAATATACATAATCTCGTACTTTTTCATTATTACACCTCCTATGGTCTTCTGGTTAATGATTATTCATTAACAGAGGGTGAGCAGTCCTTCACTAACTGCGCATACCAATTTTACATTATAAAGACTTAACTTGTAAAGCAATTTAACAAAAACTAACAAAATCCTTTACACTAATAATATTGTAAATTTTAATTAATTTTTTTGAGTTATTTTGTTAAGAACAGCCTTTTTGCAATCTTTCTTTATTAGTCTTGCACCATATTTTTCATATTCTTCTTGACTATGAACTAATATATCATCCAATGAACTAATTTCAAAATTAGCATCTAAAGAATGTAAATAATTTCTAGCAATACATCTTTGAATATCTTTAGTTAAAAAATCAAAAACAATAATATCATCTAATCTTGATAAAAATTCAAATCTAAATCTATTTTGTAATTTTGTTAAAATATATTCTTCATTAAAAGAAAAAGTAATATTTTTCTTAAAATTTAAAGAATTATCAAATCCATAATTACTTGTCATAATAATCATTGCGTTTCTACAATCTATTTTTTCACCTTTAGTAGAATCAAAAAATCCTTGATCCATAATTTGTAAAAAGAAATCTAATACTTCATTATTAGCTTTTTCTATTTCATCTAAAATAATCAAACTTTTAGGGTGAGCTTTCAATTCTCTAACTAATTTAGGATTATTAGCTTGTCCATTAAAACCTATTAATTTACTTAAAGAAGATATTTCTTGATAAGAAGACATATCTAAATAAATAATATTTTCATTAGTAAAATATATTTCTCCAATAATTTTACTAATTTCAGTTTTTCCTACTCCAGAAGGACCTACAAAAAGCATAGATAATAAAGGTTTATCTTTATCATAAATATTATTATCTAATAAAGATAAATTGTTAATTATTTTTTCTATTGGTTTTATTTGTCCACTGATTCTTTTTAAAATATTTTCTTTAACCAAATTAGCTTTATTAAATGAATTAACACTTATTTTATAATATCTTTCAATAGTTATATTTACATCTTCTTTAGTTAATTTATTTTTACTAATAACACAAGCATTATCTAATGTATCAATAGCTTTATCAGGAAAATAATAATTAGGTAAACATCTTGAAGTTAATTCAACTATATAATCTAATACTTCATTATCTATTTTTAAAGAATAAAAATTTTCATAAATATTTTTAATTTTATATAATATTTGTCTAGTTTCTTCAATCGAAGAAGGTAAAACTTTTATTACTTGAAATCTTCTTTTTAAAGCTTTATCTTTTTCAAATATTTGTTGAAATTCATCTTCAGTAGTCGCACCAATTAATTGAATTTGGTTTCTACTTAAATATGGTTTAAGAATATTAGAAGCATCTATTGCCCCTTCAGCTCCACCTGCTTTAATCACATTATGAATTTCATCAATAAATAAAATAGCATTACCATCTTCAATAACTTTTTTCAAAATCTTTTTTACTTTTTCTTCAAATTCTCCTCTATATTTAGTGCCACCTACTGTAGATGCTAAATCTAATTCATAAATCACTTTATTTTTTAATGAAGGAATTTCATTATTTTGTAATCTATACGCTAATTCTTCTACAATCGCTGTTTTACCTACACCAGGTTCACCTACTAAAATGGCATTAGGTTTATTTCTTCTTGATAAAGCATTTATTAATTGATTAATTTCATCATCTCTACCAATTAAAGGATCATGTCTAACACTAGCTAAAGAATGTAAATCAGTTAAAGTATCTAATTCACTTTTTTTAATCATTTTATTTTGAATATTTTGATTGACTTCATAAACATCTACTTTCAATTTTTTTAATAAATCATAAGCCATAGAATTTTCATATAAAGTTAAAGCAATACATAAAGAATTTAAACTTATTTTTTCTTCTCTATATTGACGAGAAACAATTAAAGCATTTTCTATAACATTTTTTAATTCTAAAGTATATTCCATATATAATGGTTCATCATTATGTGATGGATACATATTTTTTACTTTTTTATATACATTATCATAATTAATTTTATATGCTTTTAATTCTTTAGATAATAAATTATTGTCTTTTAATAAAGCTAATAAAAGATGTTCACTTCCTACTAAACTATGTCCAAATAAAAAAGCTAATCCTTCACAACTAGAAATAATTTTTTGAGTTTCTAAAGAATATTTTTCCATTATAAATAATCCCTTTCTATATACTTTATGATTTAACAATTTAATTATTGCCAAATATAAAATTTTTATACTAAAAAGAGATTATATTCTTTCTAATTTATTATCTTTAATTTTATTAATTATATTTAATAAATCTTCTTTATTTTTCATTAAAGAAAACATAACTTTAAATTCTTTTGCACCTTTGAAACCTTTTAAATACCAAGATCCAATTCCTCTAAATTCCATAATAGCTACTCTTTCGCCTTTTAAAGTTTCTAAAGCATTATAATGTTCTAATAAATAATCCATTTGTTGATTAATATCTGGAGAAGGTAAAATTGTTCCTGTTGATAAATATTCTTTAATTTGAGTAATTAAATAAGGATTACCTAAAACCGCTCTACCTAAAGCAATACCATCACATTTAGTGTAATTTAAAACTTCTTTAGCTTTATAAATATTATCAATATCTCCATTAGCAATAACAGGTATATCAACACTTTCTTTAGCTTTTTTTATTAATTCATAATTAGCATTTCCAGAATAAAGTTGACTTCTTGTACGGCCATGAATAGTAATCATTTTTACACCTGCTTTTTGTAATATTTTACAAGTATCAACTACTGTTATTTCTTCTTCGTTCCAACCTAATCTTATTTTACAAGTAACAGTTTTTTTAGAAACTTTTACTATATGAGAAATTGTTTTAAATAATTCTTCTTGTCTATCTTTTTTTAACCAACTTGAACCAGCATTATTTTTAGTAACTTTATTAACTGGACAACCTAAATTAAGATCAAGATAATCATAATTAGCAACTTCTTGTAAAATTTTTAATCCATTAATTAAAGATTCTTCACTACCACCAAATAATTGAATAGCAACTGGTCTTTCTTGAGCAGTAGTTTCAAGCATTTTAAAAGTCTCTTCATTATGATAATAAAGAGCAAAATCAGATATCATTTCCGATACCACTATATCGCAACCAAATTTTTTCATAAAATTTCTATATGCAACATTAGTGTATCCTGCTAAAGGTGCTAAACAAATTAATGGTTTCATAAATAAAAAGGAGAGATAAATATCTCTCCATTTATTATTTGTTATTTTCTTGATTTTCGTCAACTGGTTTTTCTTCTTCAGTTGATTTTTCTTCAACTTTTGTTTCTTCAGCTGGCTTTTCTACAGTTTTAGTTTCTTCAACTACCTTTTTTTCTACTTTAGGTAATTCATCATGATCCATTAAATAAGCAATTTCTTCTGCAGTAATGGTCTCTTTTTCCATTAAGACATTAGCAATAACAATAACTCTATCTTTATATTGATTAATAATATCAATCGCTTTTTTATGAGCTTCTTCTACAATTCTTCTTACTTCAGCATCAATTTCATTTGCAACTTGTAAAGAGAAATTCTTTTGAGCAGAAGTATAATCTCTACCTAAGAAAACAGAACTTTGATCTTGTTCATATTGAATAGGTCCAAGTCTTGACATACCATATTGAGTAACCATTGCTCTAGCAATTCTTGTTGCAACTTCAATATCATTTGAAGCACCAGTAGATACATCATCGAAGAATACTTCTTCAGATGCTCTACCACCTAAATAACCAACAATTCTTGCTTCAAGTTCAGCTTTAGTCATTAAGAAACGATCTTCTTCTGGTGTCATTAAAACATGACCACCTGTTCTTCCTCTTGGAATAATTGTAACTTTTTGAACTTTATCTGAATATGGTAATTTCATACCAATAATTGCGTGTCCAGCTTCATGGTGAGCAACAACACTCTTTTCATGACTTGATAATGATTTATTTGATTTAGCAGGTCCAGCAATTCTTCTATCAATAGCTTCATCAATATCAGCAACTGTAACTTCTGATTCATTTTCTCTAACAGCTAAAATTGCAGCTTCATTTAAAATATTAGCTAAATCAGCACCTGAGAAACCAACAGTTCTTTTTGCAATATTAGAAAAATCAACATCTTTTGCAATCTTTTTATTCTTAGCATGAACTTTTAAGATAGCTTCTCTACCTTCTTTATCTGGAAGATCAACAGTAATCTTTCTATCAAATCTTCCTGCTCTAAGAAGAGCTGGATCAAGAACATCATCACGGTTAGTAGCAGCAATAACAATAATACCAGCATTATCACTAAATCCGTCCATTTCAACAAGTAATTGGTTAAGAGTTTGTTCTCTTTCATCATTGCCTCCACCCATACCTGTTCCTCTTTGACGACCAACAGCATCGATTTCATCAATGAAAATTAAACATGGTGCAGTTTGTTTAGCCTTTTTAAACATATCTCTAACTCTACCAGCACCAACACCGACGAACATTTCAACAAAGTCTGAACCAGATATTGAATAAAATGGAACTTTAGCTTCGCCTGCTACAGCTTTTGCAAGTAAAGTTTTACCTGTTCCTGGTGGGCCTACTAAAAGAACACCTTTTGGTAATTTCGCGCCAAATTTAGAATATTTTTCTGGTTGTCTAAGATAATCAACTAATTCAATCATTTCAGCTTTACATTCATCACAACCAGCCACATCATCAAATCTTACATTAGAAGCATCTTCTCTTCTAGCACGTGAACGATTAAAATCAAGAGCAGAATTATTTGATTTATTAATAGAATTTGACATTCTTGAGAACAAGAATAATATTAAGACAATTCCAATTCCAGAAATTAAAAGTGATGGAAAATAATCACTCCAGAAATTTCCTTCATAAGGATCAACTCTTTTAACATTAGTAAAATATGTATTTCCTGAAGCATCTACTCTATGGCTTATAACATATTCAAGAGTGAAATTATATGTAGCATAATCTATTGTAAATGAGAAAGTTGTATTCTTTTCACCTTCAACAGAATGACCTGAAACACTAATTAAACCTGAACTTGGTTTTTTAGAAACAGTTAAATCTTTAATTGTATAAGTATAAAGTGTAGATTCTTTTAATTTTTCATCAATAGTTGCTTGATCTTTATTGGTTAAAGCATTTTCTAATTCTACATCAGTTATTTTTAAAGCATTTTCACTTGTAATACCACTTGCTTGAGGCCTTGAAAATCCTCCAAAAGTAACAAGTAAAACTATGATAATGCCAAAAATTAATAAATATGGTAGAATAAACGAAAATATATTGCCATTTTTTTTCTTATCCATTTGCCTCCTCCTTTGACTTTTATAAATAAATTTATAATCGCTTTTGCGATTAAGTAATTATATCATGTTTTTTTTAGTTTTTACAATAAATAGATTATCTTCATCAAAATCCTTTCTAGGAATAAAGATTATCTCATTTTTATTATTGACTATCATTGGCCAATATAGTCTTTTTAAATATGGAATTTTCTCATCAATTAGTAATCTATTAATGTTTTTATGAATATTACCTATCTTTATTTTTTGATTTTTATCCACAATTTTAATTGTTAATGGATAGCTATCTTTTTTTATATAAAATTTATTAGGATTAGTCAATAAATCGAAATAAATAAATTCATTTTCAACTATTGATGGTTTATCTACTTTGATAGAATAAAAATATTTTAAATTATTAATAATACTTAATTTATTATATTCTTTGATTAATTTATATTCATCATTTAAATCAATAATTACATTTCCACTTTTCTTTAATTGATTTTTTATTTCTTTTATACGATTTATTGATAATTCTAAATCAATATAATTATTAATAAATTTAAAAATAAGACGACTAAATTCTTCTTCATTTAATTCATTAATCTTATCTAAATTTATTTCATTACCATTAATAAATGTATCTATTTTTTGAT
>ERZ808246.628-NODE-628-length-28361-cov-60.504310_pt1 | contig 28361 bp, 23 predicted proteins | sample MGYA00521083_ERZ808246 | MGnify/ENA primary metagenome ERZ808246 (study PRJEB31516, sample SAMN03275577) | gut metagenome | biome: mammalia-associated habitat; material: feces | host: Papio cynocephalus | place: Kenya | collected 2012-07-07 ...
AGACCAGCACGTCCACCTTCTTGTCGCGCAGCACCTGCGCCACATCCACCGGTTCCGCGTCCGACTCCTCAATCATCTGACGGTAGTACTCGCCCAGACCATCGTTGGTCGGGCCACGCAGCACCTCGACGCCCAGATTCGGCACGTCCGCGAACTTGATGGTGTTGTTCTGGGAGGCGGCGATGGCCTCGGACAGATCATTGCCCACCTTCAGCGCGTCGACGTCGAACGCGGCGACGAACTCGATGTCGCGCACGCGGTATCCGCCGAAGTTGTTGTGCATCAGACCGGGGATCTTGTCCTCGTCCTTGGTGTCCTTGTAATACTCGACGCCCTGCACCAGCGACGAGGCGCAATTGCCCACGCCGGCGATAGCCACTCGAATGCTCATCTGAAAACGACTCCTCTTATTACGCGTTTCGCAGGTTTACCAAGTCTCAAGCATACCCGCAGACCGTTTTCGAAGCTGGAAAATCTCTGAAAAGCATGGGCATTACGGCAGTTCCCAGGAATCTGTCGATTTGTAAAAAACCTGCGTAAAAACACGTTTTCATCGTCGAAGCCGATCATCCGCACCCCTGTTTTTCAGGTCGTTCGGCTACGGTGGAAAGCATGGTTTCACGAAAACGAAGTGTGAGCTCACGCTCAAGAAGCGCACGCAGAAGCAATGCCACGTCCAAGGCGCCGGGAGTAGGCACTACCTACGGCGTACATGGCGAAGTGCTCAGCGAGCCGCCCCACGCTCCGAAACACACTTCGCACCGCGCACCCAAGAAACGCAGGAAGCACAAGCATCTCGTACTCAAATGGATACTCGGCATCTTCGCGGCGCTCATCGCGGCGGGCATCGGCCTGTTCGCGTACATGTACATCACCACGGAGATCCCGCAGCCTGAGAAGTTCGCTCTGGCCGAAAAGACGACCGTGTATTACAACGACGGCACCACGCCGATCGGCAGCTACGCGGAGCAGAACCGCGAAATCATCAGCTGCGCCGACCTGCCCGACTACGTCGGCAATGCGATCGTGGCTTCGGAGGACCGTTCCTTCTATACCAACAAAGGCATCGACCCGATCGGCATCGCACGCGCGTTCTACAACAATCTGACCACCGGCAGCAGGCAGGGCGGCTCCACCATCACCCAGCAGTACGCGGAACGGTATTATCTGGGCGAGACCACGTCGTATGCGGGCAAGCTGAGGGAAGCGTTCCTGGCCATCAAAATCGCGCAGGCGCAGGACAAGAGCCAGGTGCTGTGCAACTACATGAACACCATCTACCTGGGACGCAACGCATACGGCATCCAGGCGGCGGCCAAGGCCTACTACGGCAAGGACGCGAAGGACCTGACGCTTTCCGAGGCGGCCATGCTCGCCGGCATCATTCCGGGACCAAGCGTATGGAACCCGGACGCGAACCCCAAACAGGCCGAGAGGCGATTCAAGCGCGTGATCCGCATCATGGACGAGGACGGCTACATCACACCGGACCAGAAGAAGGAAGCGGCGTTCCCACAGGTCATCGAGATGCAGCAGAACAACCAGATGTCGGGTCCGAACGGCTACCTGCTCACCACCGTCAAGAACGAGCTGGTGAATTCCAAGGCGTTCACCGCCGAGGACCTTGAGACCGGCGGCTATAAGATCGTCACCACGCTGGACAAGACCATGCAGGACGAGATCCAGCAGGTGGGCGACACCCGTCCGGACGGCATGCCGGAAAGCATCGAGGTGGGCGGCATCGCGGTGGAACAGAAGACGGGTTCGGTCAGAGCCATTTATTGCGGTCAGGATTATCTGACCAAGCAGCTCAACAACGCCACCCAGGCCACATTCGAACCGGGCTCCACCATGAAGCCGTTCGGTCTGCTCGGCGCGGCGCAGCAAGGCGTGAACTTCAATACCATATTCAACGGCAATTCCGGACAGGTCTTCGAAACCAAGCCGGGAGTCACCGCAAGCGTGCCGAACGCGTTGAACAACAACTGGGGATACATCAATCTCTACCAGGCCACGGCCAACTCGGTAAACACCGTGTTCATGGATGTCAACAAGCACCTCGGCGCGGCCAAGCTGGCCCAGATCGCGCATCAGGCCGGCATCAAGGAGGACATCGACGAGACCACCACGTACAACATCCTGGGCATCAACGCCATCACCGTGTGGGATCTGGCCCAAGGCCATGCCACCATCGCGAACGACGGCGTGAAGAACACGCTCCACATCGTTGACAGCGTCTCCAGCGCCGATGGCTCCAAGGAACTGTACAAGACCGCGCAGGAGAACGATCAGGTCTTCGAGGCCAACGACTGCCATCTCGTGCAGAAGGCCATGCAGGGCACCACCACCTACGGTACAGCGGCGGGCATCTCCAAGCGTCTGGGACGCGAAGTCGCCGGCAAATCCGGTACGGCGAACGATGAGCTGGCCGCCTCCTTCGTGGGGTACACACCGCAGCTGCTCAACGTATGGGCCATCTGGAATCCAGCCGAGGACGGCAGCGCCCAGGTCGTGCCGCAGTTCGCCGGATACGGCGTCTCCTCCACCGGATATCCGTCCCATCTGTTCGAGGAGTTCATGAGCCAAGCCCTTCAGGGACAGCCTGTCGAGAACTTCACCGAACCGACCGATAACGGCAAGATCGGCGGCCCCGACGGCACCTGGGGCACCGGCGGCGGAAGCAGCTACACGCAGAAACGCTATACCAACAACCAGTGGTATAAGTCAACGAACAGCCAAGGCAGCACCACCACCGAGACCCCGAACACCACGGAGAACACCCAGCCGACGCAACCGACGCCCACGCCGAATACCACGCCCGAAAGCGGGCAGACCGGCAACGAAGGCACCGGCGACAACGGCAACAGCGACAACGGCGGCAGCTCCGATCAAAGCGACGGCGACAGCAGCACACAGCAATAGTCGTTAGTCGTCGAAACGCGATCAAAAAGGGACTTCCCAGATAGGGGAAGTCCCTTTGTTCTGCCGTGGTTTGCAGTGTTTTGCCGTGGTCACCGCAGTCCAGAATCGCAGATTTAATATTCAGGTATATCATTCGTTCTCAAATCACTCAATGCGATCTTTGCCGCACGTCACTTGGTGTTTAAAACCGAATGAGAAAATATCTGCGCCGCTAATGCGACAACGAGGGGCCTCCCGGTTTCAGTTTCCCGGAAAGCCCCTCGAATCATATGCCGACGCGCCTGTTCAGCAGGTCCCGCATCATCAGCACATTCAGCGCTCGGAACGGTTGATGGCCGAGATGATGGCCTTCAGCGAGCTGGTGACGATGGAGGTGTCGATGCCGACGCCCCACACGATGCTCGCGTCATCCTCCTCACCGATCTGGCATTCCACGTAGGAGGCGGCCATGGCGTCGGTGCCGACGGACATGGTGTGCTCCACGTAATCCATGACGGAGGCTTCGATGCCGAAGTTGCTCACGGCGTTGAGGAAGGCGGCGATCGGGCCGTTGCCGATGCCGGAGACCTCACGCTCGACAGGCTCGTCGACGCCGACGTTCACGCCACGATCGAGGATGCGGGCCTTGAGCACGGTGTCGGAACCATCCTCGCCGGAGGAGACGGACACCTTGAGCAGCTTCAGACGGCCCCACTGCTTCAGGGTCTCGTCCTTGCTGTCCCCGACCACGACGCCAGCCGCGGTGGCGCCGGATTCCTCGACCGGCAGATACTCGTCCTTGAACAGGCGCCAGATGTCCTCGTCCTTGACTTCCTTCTTGGTCTCATCGGCGTAGTTCTGCACGACCTTGTCGAACTCGACCTGCAGACGCTTCGGCAGATCGAGGTTGTGGTTGGTCTTGAGCAGGTAGGCCATGCCACCCTTACCGGACTGGGAATTCACGCGGATGATCGCCTCGTAGGAACGTCCGATGTCCTTCGGATCGATCGGCAGGTACGGCACCAGCCACACGAACTTGTCCAGATCGGCGCCGGCGCGGTCGGCGGCCACCTGACGGGCCTCAAGGCCCTTCTTGATGGCGTCCTGATGGGAGCCGGAGAACGCGGTGAACACGAAGTTGCCCGCGTACGGATGACGCTCGGAGATCTTGATCTGGTTGCAGTATTCGACGGTCTTGCGAATCTCCGGAACATTGGAGTAGTCGATCTGCGGATCGATGCCCTGGGTCAGCAGATTCAGGCCAAGAGTGACCAGATCGACGTTGCCGGTACGCTCGCCGTTGCCCAGCAGGCAGCCTTCGACACGGTCGGCGCCGGCCAGCACGGCCAGCTCGGTGGCGGCCACGCCCATGCCCTCGTCGTTGTGCGGGTGCAGGGACAGCACGATGGAATCGCGGTTGTCGAGGTTGTTGGACACGTACTCGACCTCGTCCGCGAACACGTTCGGCGTGGTCATCTCGACCGTGGCCGGCAGGTTGATGATCATCGGATGCTCGGGGGTCGGCTTGATCACGCCAGCCACGGCGTTGCAGACCTCGACGGCGTACTCGGGCTCGGTGCCGGTGAAGGACTCCGGGGAGTACTCGTAGTACAGGTCGATGCCCTTGGCTTCGCTCTCAAGGCTCTTGCACAGTTCGGCGGCGTCGATGGCCAGCTTCTTGATCTCTTCCTTGTTCTTGCGGAAGACGACCTCGCGCTGCAGCACGGAGACGGAATTGTAGAAATGCACAATCGCGCGCTTGGCGCCCTTCAGCGCCTCGTACGTGCGGCGAATCAGATGCTCACGGCACTGGGTGAGCACGACGATGGTCACATCGTCAGGAATGAGCTCGCGCTCGATCAGCATGCGGATGAAGTCGAAATCGGTTTCGGAAGCCGACGGGAAGCCGACCTCGATCTCCTTGAAGCCCATCGACACCAGCAGATTCCAGAACCGCAGCTTGCGTTCGGAATCCATCGGGTTGACGAGGGCCTGGTTGCCGTCGCGAAGATCGACGGAGCACCAACGCGGTGCACGCTGCAGTCGCTTGCCCGGCCACGTACGCTCCGGGTAATCAAACGGCACCTGCTTATCGTATGCGACGTACTTGTTGTACGGCATCTTGCTGGGCTTTTGCGGAGCTCCAATGAAACGCGCCGGAGGCAGCAGCGGGTCGTTATTCCCTCCGTTGGACGCCGCGGCGACTGCCGCGAGATCGAATACTGACGATTGATCCTGACCCATCACTCCTCCTTATCTTTAGAGTCGGACCGGCAGCGCGCCGATCCACATTGTTACGTGCATGTTACCTACCTGCACTGCCGCCCATACTAGCGACAACCAATCCCATATCTTGCTGGCATTTCGAGATATGACGGATTAGTTTCGATTTTCGTCTTCTTTTTTCACCCCATATCCAGATTTGCCGCATTACAGTGGGCATCATGAGCTTGCGATTCAATAGCGACGGCACGTTCCGCGTGCTGCAGATGGCCGACATCCAGGACGGACCAGACGTGCGCGAGGACACGATCCGGCTAATCGACGCCGCCATCAAGGCATCGCGCCCCGATCTCATCGTGCTCACCGGCGACCAGATCCGCGGCTACGATCCCGCGTACATCGACACGTTCCTGCGTCGCCGCGGCGAACGGCCGGGCACGCACGTGCGCGCCGTCACCGAAATCGAAGCGAGGATACGCGGCATCAAACGACACCCCCTTACCAAGGCGCTAGCCGGCTCGCAGCCATCCGACGAGCAGTGGATGATCGACGGCATCGGCACCAATTCGCCGAAACTGGTGAAGACCGCGGGACGGGGCGGCACGGTCGGCAAACTGGAATCGTGGGCGGAATCCATCAACCGCGCCACCGCCGCGTCGCTGCTCGACGGCACGCGGCAGAAAGTGCGCGACACGTTCTCCGCCTTTCTCGGACCGGCGCTGGAATCGCGGATACCCTTCGCCGCGACCTACGGCAACCACGATTTCCAATGCGGCATCCTCGCCGACGAACAGGACGACATCTACCGCGAATTCGCGGGCTGCATGAATCCCGTCGCGGGATCGTCGCCCTTGGCGCTTGAGCCGGGCACGTTCGCGATGCCGATCGAGGCGTCCGACGGTTCTGGGCGCGTGGCGATGAGCGTGATGATGGTCAATTCGGGCGATTACGCCGACGCGGTTCCCGATGGCGGCGACGCACGGCAGTCGGTCACCGAATACGCGAAGTACGCGGCGAATTCGCGAGGATGGGATCTGGCCGATTCCGACGGCTACGGCACCCCTTCCTTGGAAGCCATCGAATGGCTGAAGGACGTGCAACGCGAGCTGGGCAGACGCAATGGTGACGGGCAGGCGGTGCCGGCGATCGCCTTCCAGCACATTCCCCCGCAGGAATTCTACGATTGTCTGCGCGAAGTGCCCGCCTACACGCCGAACGCCGTGGAAGGCGCGCGCGAATTCGCCGGACACTGCTATGTGCTCGACCGTGACGTGTGCCGGCCCGGCTCCCGGCTGGGCGAGGCGATAGGATGCGCCGACGTGAACGTGGGCGAAGTGGAGGCGCTGCGCGAGGCGGGAGGCTATTTCGCGCTGTTCTGCGGACATGACCACAAGAATTCGTTCGTCGGGCACGTGCATGACATCGACCTGGGGTACGCGCCGACCTGCGGATTCGAATGCTACGGGCCGAAATCACGGTTCCGCGGCATCCGCCTGTTCGAATTCCGCGAAAGCAATCCGATGGCCTACGTGACGCGCATGCTGACATGGGGCGATTTGGTCGGTCGCTATTCCAGCAACGAGATGCGCGTGTTCTTCGAGGACCATTGCGTGACCGACCTCATCGGCGTGCGCAACGAGCTGCGTCGGCCGCAGGTCAGCGCCACACTGCTGGGCGCTGGCGCAGTGACATGCGGTGCGATCGGATACGCGGTGCGCGGGCTGCTGCGCAGACACGGCGGAAAGTGACGGCTTATCCGAATCAGCGGAAGAGGCTCACCCCGCGACGGGCCATGCAATAGGCGTTGCCCAGCCATGTATGCCTGGAATTCGGCCAGACCGCGCCCAATCGCGGCGCATTCTGGCTCATCCAGATGCTGGGCACACGGCCGTCCGCGGAACGCGAGCCGAGCAGGTTGAAGCCGTTCTTCTCCAGCAGCCATTCCGGATGCTGCGTGGCAATCGCAAGACCTTCCTCCAAAGTCAGCGGCAGCCGCTCGTCGGAATCGATCAGTTTGCGGGCCACATCCGGCTCACGATTGATATAGCAGGTGCCGGTATGCGGCTCGACCACCAGGTAGAAGGGGCCCTCCGGCGGTTCGAAGCCGTCCTGCGGAAGGAAACTGGCGATGTCGCGCGGCGGCATGGTGGTGAAACCCGCCATGCGGTTGATGGAGGTACGGGCGATCAACGATTCGGGCGATACCAGTTCGCGCGTGGGAACCAGAAGAATCCGCGTATCCAATCCGGCATCATCGCCGCAATCCTCCAACGCGCGGATAAGCGGACGTGCGAGCGCGCGGAACGCGGCGGCCGACATATCGGCCACGTCCGGATAGCCCAACGCCACGATACGGTCCAGCTGCTTCTGCGCTTCTTCTGATGCCTTCGACATGCCTACCAGTGTACGCGGGCGCGTGCTTTCCCGGCGCCGGCGGCGCACTGCGGATGTCCGGATCGCCGGAATCGGACGTTCCGGCGGACGGACCAGCGGACGTTCCGGCGGACGGACCAGCATACGGATAGCGGGAACGGCTTGACGTCACGTCTTCATAGAATTGAACAACGCGTGTGGCCGCCCACGAAGTCGTTTGGGGCCGGCTGGTCGACCTCAAGCGTGAATCAATCGAAATTTGCAACGATTCCGTCATGTAAGCGAGAGGTTGTTATGTCCGAAAAGATCAAAGTCGGCATTCTCGGAGCCACCGGCATGGTCGGACAGCGTTTCGTCACGCTGCTCGAAAACCATCCGTGGTTCGAACTGGTCACCCTTGCCGCGTCCGCGCACAGCGCCGGCAAGACCTACGAGGAAGCCATCGGCGGCCGCTGGAAGATGGAAACCCCCATGCCCGAGTTCGTCAAGAACATGGTGGTCAAGAACGTGGCCGACGTCGAGGACGTGGTCAAGGACGTCGACTTCGTGTTCTCCGCGGTGAACATGCCGAAGGACGAGATCCGCGCCATCGAAGAGGAATACGCGAAGACCGAAACCCCGGTCGTATCCAACAACAGCGCCCACCGCTGGACGCCGGACGTGCCGATGGTCGTGCCGGAGATCAACCCGGAGCACTACGAGGTCATCGAGCATCAGCGCAAGCGCCTCGGCACCAAGCACGGCTTCATCGCCGTCAAGCCGAACTGCTCCATCCAGGCATACACCCCCGCTCTGGCCGCGTGGAAGGAATTCGAACCGCATGAGGTGGTCGTGAGCACCTACCAGGCCATTTCCGGCGCCGGCAAGACGTTCAAGGACTGGCCGGAAATGGTGGGCAACATCATTCCGTTCATCTCCGGCGAGGAGGCGAAGTCCGAGAAGGAGCCGCTGAAGGTGTTCGGCCACGTGGATGAGGCCAAGGGCGAGATCGTGCCGTTCGACGGCCCGCTACGCATCACCTCCCAGTGCATCCGCGTGCCCGTGCTCAACGGCCACACCGCCACCGTGTTCATCAACTTCGGCAAGAACCCCACCAAGGACGAGCTGATCGACCGTCTGGTCAACTACACCAGCAAGGCCGCGGAAATCGGCCTGCCGCACGCTCCGAAGCACTTCATCCAGTACCTGACCGAGGATGACCGTCCGCAGGTGCTCAAGGACGTGGACTACGAGGGTGGCATGGGCGTCTCCATCGGACGTCTGCGCGAGGATTCCATCTTCGACTGGAAGTTCGTGGGATTGGCGCACAACACCCTGCGTGGCGCCGCCGGCGGCGCTCTGGAAAGCGCCGAAATGCTCAAGGCGCTGGGCTACATCACCAAGAAGTGATGTGACGGCTTAGCGGATCATCCGCGACTAAGCCGCACAGCCAAACGCAAGGCCGGCTCCTCGGAGCCGGCCTTTTTCATGTCCGTTTCCGCATATGCTTGCCATATTTTCAAGTCCATGCCGTTTTTCGGCGATTCCGTAGTGCCGTCAATGCCACGTCCATGCCATTGACGGCGCAACGATGTGTCACGATCCCAAATTTTGACCGTTTTTCAAATCGTGACACATTACGGAGTCGATATACGACAAAAACGATTGCAACTGATGACAATCGATGCTGACGTCGGCAAGGACAAAGCACATGCACGCACAAGAATACGAAGGGAGCGCGGCCGTGCAGACCGCGCTCCCCTGAAAACACTGAAATCGCCGAAAATCAGCGACCGGTGCCGCCGTATACCACGGCCTCCACCTGATCGGCGTCCAAGCCGTAGGCGGTGTGCAGCGCCTTGACGGCGTCGTTGAGCTGCTCGAGCGGCACAAGAGCGGCGATGCGGATCTCGGACGTGGAAATCATCAGCACGTTCACGCCCTTCTCGCTCAGCGCGTTGAAGAACTTCGCGGCCAGACCGGAGTGGGTCTTCATGCCCACGCCGACCACGGCCACCTTGCCGACGTTCGGATCGATGTCGAAGGACTGGTAGCCCAGCTCGGCCTGCTTCTCCTGCAGCACCTCCTGAACCTTGGACGCGGCGGTGCCCGGCACGGTGAAGGAGATGTCGGCGGTGCCGGTGGAGGCGGAAGCCTGCACGATCATGTCCACGTTCACGCCGGCTTCGGCCAGCATAGTGAACACCTTGGCCGCCATGCCCGGCTCGTTCGGCACGCGGCGCACGGTGGCCAGCGATTCGGTGCTGTCGTGCGCGACGCCGGAGATGATCGGCACTTCCGGACCCAGATCGGGGAACAGGTCGCCCATGGACTGGTTGTTGTTTTCGCTCATGTTCTTACCTTTGTTTGTAAAGTCTTGCGATTGTTGTCGTTTTTGCGTTTTCCGCGACTGCGCTCGGGGACGGACCTCAGATGTTCGGCAGCGTGCGCGGGTCGACGCCTTCCGGCACGATCAGCGTGCCGCGACGGTGGGAGAAGGAGCTGCGCACATGCAGCGGCATGCCGAATCGCTGCGCGTATTCCACGCAGCGCAGCGCCAGCACCTTGGAACCGCAGGAGGACATTTCCAGCATCGATTCGTAATCGATAACGGGAATACGACGGGCGGTCGGCACGATGCGCGGATCGGCGGTGAACACGCCGTCGACATCGGTGTAGATCTCGCAGATATCGGCGTGCAAAGCCACGGCGAGCGCAACGGCGGAAGTATCGGAGCCGCCACGGCCGAGCGTGGTGGCGTCGCCGCCTTCGTTCACGCCCTGGAACCCGGCCACGATGGCCACGGAACCCTTATCCAACGCGTGACGGACACGGTCGGGCTTCACGGCCTTGATATGCGCGGTGCCGAACTGCGCGTCGGTCATGAAACCGGCTTGGGAACCGGTGAACGAGTACGCATGGGAGCCGGCCGCATGAATCGCCATAGCGAGCAAACTCATCGAAATACGCTCGCCTGCGGTCATCAGCATATCCATCTCGCGCGCCGGCGGGTTGGAGTCGATGCTGAGCGCCTGATCGATCAGGTCGTCGGTGGTGTCTCCCATGGCGGAGACCACGACGGCCACGTCATTGCCGGCGTTCTTCGTTTCGATGATGCGTCGGGCCACGCGCTTGATCGATTCTGGGTCGGCTACGGAAGAGCCGCCAAACTTCTGCACGATGAGAGCCACAACTTATCCAATCTTCTTCAACGTATCGTCTGCCTGTTTTGGCGGACGGAACCCATTATAGGAAAAGTCCGATTTGTCAAGTCGAACCGCGCCCAGCATACGGAATACGCGCCGGTCCGGCTTGTCTCTTTTCCAAGCGGTTCCGGGAGGACGGGCGGTTCCGGGAGGTTTCGTAAGGTTCTGGACGGTTCTGGACGGTTTCGGAAGGCCGGCCCATAGCTCGACGGACCTCGCCAGCAGAACGAAAAAGACGCCGTTTCAGACGGCCCGACGACCGGCGAGCGCACGTCCCAAGGTGATTTCGTCGGCGTATTCGAGGTCTCCGCCCACGGGCAGACCGCTGGCGAGGCGTGTCACCTTGATGTCGGTCTGGCTGAGCAGCTGCGAGAGGAAGCTGGTGGTGGCCTCGCCCTCCACGTTCGGATTGAGCGCGAGGATCACCTCCTTGACTTCGTCGTTCTTGAGCCGTTCGATGAGCTTCGCTATGTTGAGGTCACTTGGCTGGATGTTGGCCATCGGATTGATGACTCCGCCGAGCACGTGGTACATGCCACGGTATTCGCGGGTGCGTTCGATGCTCATCACGTCCTTCGGCTCCTCGACCACGCAGATCACGCTGTGGTCGCGGCGCGGATCGGCGCATACCGGGCATGGGCTGGTTTCGCACACGTTGCCGCAGATGTCGCAGAACCGCACTTTCTCCTTGACTTCCGTTATGGCGTCGATAAGCTCCTGCGATTCCTCGTCGGAGGCGTTGAGCAGATGGAAGGCGATGCGTTGCGCGCCTTTCGGACCGATGCCGGGCAAGTGTCCGAACGCGTCGATGAGTCGTTGGATGGCACCGTCATAGGCCAGGGCCATGGTTGTTCACACCTTTCTGGTTCACACCTGTCATTTGGCTTGGTTCCGCTGTCGCCCCGCGTTCCCTCCGCGACGTGAAGGCTAGTCGTCGAGGGTCTTTTTCACCTGCATGTTACGCGGGTTGTGGGGATCGTCCGCGGCGAATTCCTCGACCTTCTTCACTTCGAACAATCTGCTGAGACCGTTCACGTCCAGTGCGTCGGAAGCGCCGATGGATTCGTCGCTCATGGAGTATTCGTCGTCCTCCGGGGCGACTTCGGGCTCCGGAGGTCCCGCTATCACCGGCGTGGGCGCGCCCCACGGATCGTTGGAGTAGTCAGCTTGCCCTGCCTGCGATTGCGTCGGCTGAGACTGCCGCTGCGATTGCTGGGCGAGCGCACGCGGACGGGCGCTTGGCTGCTCCGTCGGCGATGCCGTCTGCGGCGCGGATGAAGCCGAGGACGGGTTCTCAGGTGACGGTGTGGATGACGGCGCAGGCAACGGCATGGCCCACGGGTCGATGTCATCGCTCATATCCGGCACGGCCACATGCTTTTGGTGGTGTTCCGGCGGTTTCACGGTATTGGCCGCCGCTACGGCGATTGGAGTCTGCTGCGCTGAAGCGCCCCACGGATCGTCGTCCATCGTTTCCGGCTGGGGTTTCCCTCCGGACGGCGGGACCGCCCATGGATCGTCGTCGGCGAATCCATTCCCCGCATCGGCGAAGGCGGCTCGATGATCCTCTCCGTCTGAAGCGTCGGAGGAATCACCGGCGTCGCCCGATTCCCGGAATTCCGACTGGGACTGCTCCTTGCCGGATACTTCCATGTCGGACGCTTTGCCGAGGTTTGCGGCCAATAGCGTGGCGGCCTTCAACTGCTCCTGCGCCAGCTGGGCGTTGATCCTGCTCTGCTCCTCCAGGCTGAGCTTGCTCCACGGCACCGCCGTAGAACCGTCCGCGAGCTTCTTGGCCGGGGCAAGCGTGATATCGGGGCCGAACACCTTGTGCACCTCGCCACGCACTATCTGGACCACGTTCGTGGTGCCGTCGACCGATTCCTTGGCCACGGCCTTGGCGAACGCGTATTTGCTCAACGGCTTGTCGAATTTGATCCACAGACGGTCCTTGCCGCTTTCCAGCATCACACGCGGCACCTTTTCACGGTCCACATAGCGGCGGACGTCCTCGGGCAGGCCGGCGACGAGCGCGTCCCACTTCTGGTCGGGAGTACGATCGTCCGACATCGCCGTCCGGACTTGGTTAGATCCGACAGATCCAGCCGCTCCCGAGTCATCCTGCGTCGTCTCGCCCATCGCCTGCTGCACTTGAGCCAGCACGGAAGCCGTTCCGGAAACGACGGCGTCGGCCGGATTCACCGGAGTGGACGATGGCACGGCATGCCTGCCGTGTTCCTGCGATTGCGCGGCGTATCTGCGTGAACCGGTCGCACGCGGACGCTGCAAACCCGTCGAAGCGGCCGCGGGTGCGGGTGTTGCGGCCGCAGGCATGCCGGAGGATGGAGCATCGGAGACGACGGCGGCCGTTTCCGTCTCGCGGCCGGCAAGCAGGCGCGCGGCCAACAGTTCCAATCGCATGCGCGGGGAGATCGCGCCGTTCATATTGGCCAGCGTGGCGTTGATTGTGTCCGCCATCTGCGTGAGCGCGGCCAATCCCAATGCGGAGGCCTGGCGATGCAGGTCGTCCATGTTCTCGGCAGCCGTGTCATCGGAAAGCACGTTTTCCGCACGTTCGCCACCCAGAGTGAGCACCAGCAGGTCACGTACGCGGGCCAGCAGGTCCTCCACGAAGCGGCGGGGGTCGAATCCACCGACCACGACCTTCTGAATCACGCCATACAGCGCCTCTCCGTTCTTGTCGGCGACGGCGTCGATCGCCTCGCCGATCAGCTCATCCGGTGTGAAACCCAGCAACGCGACCGCGGAATCGTACGCGATCTTGCCGTCGACGGCACCCACCATCAGCTGGTCGAGCACGGACAGCGTGTCACGGACGGAGCCGCCACCGGCGCGCATGGCCAGTCGCAGCACGCCCTGTTCGGCCTCGATATGCTCGTCCGCGCAAATCTGCTCAAGATATGGCCCCATGACCTCCTGCGGCACCAGACGGAACGGGTAATGGTGGGTACGGGAGCGGATGGTGCCGATCACCTTGTCGGGCTCGGTGGTGGCGAAGATGAACATGACGTGCTCCGGCGGCTCTTCCACGATTTTCAGGAGCGCGTTGAAGCCTTGCGGCGTGACCATGTGGGCCTCGTCGAGGATGAAGATCTTGTAGCGGTCGCGGGCGGGCGCGAATCCGGCGCGTTCGCGCAGTTCGCGGGCGTCGTCCACGCCGTTGTGCGACGCGGCGTCGATCTCCACCACGTCGATGGAGCCGGGGCCGCCGGTGGCGAGGTCGCGGCAGCTTTCGCATTCACCGCATGGATGCGAGGTCGGGCCTTTAGCGCAGTTGACGCAACGAGCCAGAATGCGGGCGGAACTCGTTTTGCCGCAGCCGCGCGGGCCGGAGAACAGATAGGCGTGCGTGAGCTTGTTCTCGTCAAGCGCCCGCATCAGCGGAACCGTGACCTGGTCCTGTCCGATCACGCCATCGAATGTGTCGGGACGATACCTTCTATACAGTGCCAGTGCCATCGCAATAATCCTTCCGCCGTAGTGTTCTAAGGGTACTGATGAATTACGACACGTCCAGCGTCCGGAACGCGCCGACACTCGGCCAATACAGCAGGTTCGTCGCGTGTCAGTCGGATCCGCAGCCGGCATAGCCAGTAATCTGGGAGACAAGTACGTAAAAGCTCCATGTCGTGTCAATCGGATGTCAATGGGGGATTGGAGGAGAGCTATGGCCGAAACAGCCAGAACAACCATGAGCGCCATCGGAGATGCCCGTCGCGCACAGATCGTGCAGGCCGCCCGGACGATCTGCCTGGAAAAAGGTTTCTCGAAAATCACAATCAGCGACATAGCCGAACGCGTCGGCATGACCAGATCGCTCTTCTACCACTATTTCCAGGACAAGAACCAAGTAGCGGACGCCGTGCTCGACGATGTCATCAACGAGGTCATCGCCCGTCTGGAGGAGTGGAACGAGCACCGCGAGACGGGCAACATCTCGAAGGCGCTCGACGACGTGGTACGGCTGACCCGTTCGCTCATCGCCGACGAGGGTCCGTTCAGCCAACGTCTCATCGAGGATGGCAACGCCGGACTGTACCTCAAGTTCATCGACCGTGCGGCCGACCGTATCTCCGATTACCTGTGCAGCTCCACGGTACGCGAGTTCGAGCAGCGTCACGGAATGCCGATCACCAACGAGCATGAGACCTTCTACACGCTGATCGTGGGTCTGATCTCGCTGATCCGCCTGCACCCCGACATCGATGATGCCATAGTCAGACAGGTCGCGGCGCAGACCCTGCATCTCGACGAATACCTGTGATCGGATGTCCGGCGGAACGGTCAGGCGAGAAACTCTCCGGTAAGCGGATCGCGACCGTCCCGTTTGATGGCCTCAAGCACCTGATTCCCATCGTCCGCGGACAGGCTTTCCGCCACCGCCGGAGGAACCAGTACGCGCAGCGAACGGTTCCGCACGGAAACCTTCACCGGCAGACGCCCGACATACTCGCCGTCGGCCATCAGCACCGGCGGCTCGTCTCCTTCGGCGGCGCGGGTGATCTCGATACCGCGCACACGTTTCCATCCGAAAACCCGGCTGCCCAACAGTCTGCCATCGTAGGCGTGCGACACCGCGTCCACGCATTCGGCGAAATTCGGCATATGGTCGAACCAGACCAGGTCAAAAAGCCCGTCCGAGAACCGCGAATACGGCGAGACCTCGATACCGCCGCCGATATGGCGCGAATTGGCCACGGTCAGCAACGGGGAGATGATGTCCCGCTCCTCCACGGAGCCGTCGGCCAATGTGGCCTTGACATGGTATCCGTAGCGCTTCATATGCATCAGCTCCACAAGCACCGCGGCGAAATACCGCAATGAGCCGTTCGGCAGATGCGAATGGTTGGCCCGGTCGTTAATGCTGGCATCCAAGCCGCATGACAGCATGCCTGCGTAATAGCGGCCGATGTCGTCGGCTTCCGGACGCTTCGGGGATTCCGCCGAATCCCCAACGGCGCCCAAATCGTCGGGAACCTCCCCATCATCGGCATGCCCGTCTGTCAAGGACTCCACGAAACCCAGATCCACATCGACATGCGTACCTCGTACTATCGCGCCGACAATGCCGTCGACGGCGGTCTCGACACGATTGACCGGCAATGCCAGCCCACGCGCGAAGTCGTTGCCTGAACCGATGGCCACGATGCCGAGCGGCTTGCCCGAGCAGCCGACCGCGTTGGCTCCGAGAGCCACCATGCCGTCGCCGCCGACCGTGACCAGATAATTGTATTCGCCGCTACGGCTGCGGGCGTTCGACAGGGATTCGTCGAAGCTTGCGCCGGTCACATCGATCACGTCGAAACCATGCTTGCGCCCGGCCTCACGCAACAGGTCGAGGACCTGCCCGCTTACCCGCGCGCCCTTGCCTTTGTTCGATGTCGGATTGCCGACCACGGCGACAGTCGTATTCGCATGTGACGTTTGACTCATACTTGTACGATAGCCATGACCGGCGCCACGCGCCAGAACGATGGGACCACCGGCGAACCCGGGCCGCGGCGACGTACGACGGCGGAACCGCGCACCGTAGCCATACGGAGTCCATGGTCTAGCCGCATGCGATCGGTCCGGCACGCGATTGACGTTCCACCCACGGTGCGAACGGCAGCTGCGTGGCCGACCGTACCGAGACCAACGCGTCCTCGCCTTCGATGGCACACGATTGCAGCAACGTCTCATTGGCGGCCGCCGTACGCGAGGCGGACGAACATGGGTCGACGGCACCGTCACGCAGCGAGGTCGCCACAGCCACCGCGACCATATCCGCCGTGTTCTGCGCGCGATGGGCGCAGAACAGCAAATTCGCCGCCATGGCGATCGCGCCGAGCATGATCGAGGCGACTGCGATCAGCGCCACTCCGGATATGGTTCCGGAACCTTCGTCGGCGCCGCCCAACCATCGTCTCGCATCGTTCAACCGCGCGACAACATGTTTCACGATATGTTTCACACCTACACATCCTTCGTGTCGGAACGATTCGGCACGCGCCTTCATCAGTAGTATCTGGTCGCCTTGCCCATAACCTGGGCGGGAATCAATCCGGTCGGATCGGACATGATGGGACAGCGCACGATGACGGTGACCGCATCTGCATCGTTCGTAAACGACACCGTCGATCCGTCACCGGCGACGGATTTCGCCGCGGCAACGGCCCTGCGCTCGCCATCCGAGTCGATCGTCATGGCACGTGCCCCGGCGGCAGCGGCATCCTGGCAATTCATGGACACGATGGCGCCGCGTCCAAGACACAGCACCAGCATCGCCACCACCGCCACGCAGGGAAGCACCACCGCATATTCGGCGGTGACCGCGCCGCAATCGGCCTTATTGATCTGGCGTCTCCACCATCGCACGACCATGGTCTACCCCACACTCAGCGCCTTCTTGATGATGTTGGTCAGCAGCGTCTTGACGGCATCGGATTTCACGATGGCCACCAGAACCGCGGCGAACGCCGTGGCCGCTACCAGCACCACCGCATATTCGGCGGTGACCGCACCTTTTTCGGATTCATCGGATGACTGCGTGGACATCAGAGTGCGCATGCGCGCATCCAACAGACAAGCCGTCCTGTTGGCCCGGTCCCTGACCGCGCCAAGCTTTCGGCCCATTCGTTCCATCATTCCCGACGGACCGTCGGCATTGATCGGCATCGCGTTGTTCATGACGTTTTCCTTTCTGCGGTACGCATCCCTTGTGATACGTGTCTTTTTGGCATGTTTCCGACCATTCGGCCGGATTCGTTCAGTGTCGCGCACAAGCCACCACGCATGTCACGTTTCCGCGGGGTTGTGGTCGGAGAACGCGGGTTATCCACACCGTCGGCGTGTCATCCACAGCTATCCACAGGCTCACAGGGCGCGTGAAAACCGGACCGCGCATCGCCCGATGAAAACACGCGATAACCGTTCACCACAGAAACCACGTCGATGCGGGTCAATGCGGAATCAATGCAGGAACGACATCACGGCAGGAATCACGCCAATCGCCACAAAGGCCGGAAGCATGCACAATCCGGTCGGCAGCAGAAGCCGGATCGACAGTTTCGCGGCGGACCGCTCGATCCGCGAGCGCTCATCCCAGTCCAGCTGCTCGATCGCAGTTTCCAGACGATTGACGGGAGATGAGCCGCTCGACCAGGATGAGGCGAACGCGTCACGGATCACGGCAAGTTCATCGCCTTCGGTCCATGCCTCATCCCAGGCGATGCCGTCCTGCAGTCGTTCGCCGGCCGAACGCAGGCCGGCTCCGAATTCATCGGACGCAATATCGCCGACCGTGATCAGCGCGGTCGGAATGGATGTTCCGTGACGTATCGCCACGCCCAGCATTTCCAACACCAGCGGCAACGGCATGATGCAAGGCCGTCCGCCGGAATCGGGAGGCGAACGGACCGGCGACCATCCATACAGCCATACAGCGGCCGCGGCGCACACCGCCGCCACGACAGCCCATATTCCGGCCATTATCCTCCTTCCCGCCGAAGCAACGCACGTATCCAAACCAAGCCGACGACATAACAGCATCCTGCAAATCCGAGGCACGCCCATCCCCTGCCATCGCCTAGCAGGAATCGCACGGGATGCGCGCCCATGCCTTCGCCCAGCGCCACCGTCAATACCGGCAACGCCATCAGCAAACGCGCCGTCGCCTGCGGCATGGCATAGGCGTTGGAGCGCAGATCGTCCATCAATCGTTGCCGTTTCAACGATGCGGCGACCGCATCCAGACAACGGCTCGTCTCGCAGCCAAGGGACAGGCTGAGCGTGCAGACGGCATGGAGCTCCGCCCCGAGCCGTTCACGCCGTTCGGCATGACGGCGGTCCCTGCATCGGCTCCGCACCGCCATGTCGATGCGGAAACGGGTCAATTCAGGCACCGCGAAAGGCGCGCCGTGCAATTCCTCGAACGCCCGCGCCAACGAGGCCCCTCCGCGCACGGACGCCCGTAGCGCGGCCACGAATGTTTCGGCGCTGATGGAGGGAAGACGGCCAACGCCATCATCGACGCGCTTATCATTCCGAACCCCACCCTCGTTCCGGCCGCCATCCGTCCCCTCCCCGCGCAACATGGTCTGACGCCACGTCAGGCACCGGACCAGCAGCCGAGGAATCGGCGGATTCTTCCAGGACGCGTTCCGATTCAGCCACATCCACATGGACATAGCCGTCAGCATCGCGGAACAACATTCCCAGACCTCCATCACGCACTCCACCTGTCCGCGAAGTCCTTCCAATGTTGGCTGGCCCGCAGCCGCCAGCCGTCCCAAGCGGCCAGCAATCGTCCCTGCAGCCGTCCGTCCGTCGTTTCCAGCCTGCCGATCTGCGCGATGCGTCGTCCGCCACCGACGCGTTCCACATGCATCACCACGTCGAACGCGTTCCCGGCGAGCGCAGCCGTGGCCCGGGGATCCAGTCCGGCGAGCAATCCCAACGACACCAGACGTGCCGGCACCGCCTCCACTTGGTTGGCATGCAATGTGGTCATGCCTCCGCGATGTCCGGAATTCAACGCTCTCAGCAGATCCGCTATCTCTCCTCCACGGCATTCGCCGACCACCACACGGTCCGGCCGCATGCGCAGCGTGGCCTCTATCAGCGTGGACAGTCCTATGACGCCGGCGCCTTCCACATTGGCTTCGCGCGTGACCAGCGAGACATGGTTGGCATGCCGGATCATGCCCAGTTCGCGCACTTCCTCGACGGTGATGATGCGCTCGCCGGGCGGGCAGAGCATCAGCATGGCCTTAAGCAGTGTGGTCTTGCCCGCTCCCGTGCCGCCGGTCACCAGCACACTCGCCCTGTTCCGCACCAAACCTTCCAGCACAGGCATCCATGCGGCTGGAAACATGGCGTTGCGCGCCAACGATTCCAAGTCGGGAGACACGGCATCCGGCAGTCGTATGCTGATGGCCGCGCCCTGCGGTACCAGAGGAGCGATGACGGCATGCACGCGCAGACCATCCACGGTGGATGCGTCCGCGATCGGGCAGGCATCGTCAAGCCGTCGGCCGAGCTGCGCGCATAATCGCACGGCGAAATCGCGGATCGACTTCGCGGAGGGAAAGCATTCCGGGAGAGGACATGCCCGCATGCCCTGCCCACGGTCCACCCAGATCGTGCCGTCGCAGGTCACCGCGATGTCCGTGACGCCCGGTTGCGAGGCGAGCGCGCTAAGGGGTCCGAGTTCCATGGTCGCCCTGCTTGCCTTCCAGCGCCTCCTGCACGCCGTCCGCCAGTATGGCCAGCGCCTTGGCGGTCTGTCGGTTCGGCCTGCGTAATCCAAGTCCGTCCAGCAGCTCGCCGCACAGTCTGGCATCCGGTCTGACGACCGCTTCGAGGCCGCGATCGAGATAGTTTTCCGCTTCCTCGATGGTGGTCGCTCCTTGGTTCCGTATGGCGCCACGCGGCTCGATGCCGACGATAAGATCCCGGTCACGGTTGTGCGGAAGATCCTTCGACTGCATGGCCGCTTTGGCACGGGCAAGGCCAAGCACCGTCAATTCGACGACCGTGACGCGTATGGCTTGGGTAAGTTCCGGCACATCCCGCAGACCATGCCATTGGCCGACGTCCACGACCACCGCGTCCCGTACCTGCGCGAGCGCACGGACGCACGACTGGACCTCCCACGATTGCGGATTCACGTTTTTCCAAGGGTCGCAGGCCAGCAACGGCACGCCATCCCACACCGGCAGCTCCCGCACCAACGCCTTGCCGTCGATGTTGCCAAGCGGCGCGCTGACGTCCCCGAAACGGGTGCCGTCCTCGTTCTCCACGCCCAGCAGCACATCAAGCCCTCCGCCTGCAAGATCGGCGTCGACCAGAACGCTTTTGCATCCGCGTTCCGTCAACTCGCGGGACAGCAAAGCCGCCAGGGTGCTGGCTCCGATTCCGGCGAAGGCGGCATCTACCGTCACGACATTGCCCAACGCGGCCGCCGATACGGATGTCCGGTCCGTTTCGGCCGATCTCGAACGCACGTTTCCCACTCCCGCCATCGGACCGCGGGAGCCTCCCCTACCGGACATGTCGGCCCATTGCGAGATTGCACCGTTCGCGGCGGCGGACGGCGTGTAGAACCGTTGGGGCGATACCGTCCTGCGTCCGGGAGCCGTCCACACGTCATGGCCATCGGAATCGTCATGGGAACCGTCGGAACGTGCGACACGAACGTTCCATCCGCCATTCGACGGCAGCGGCACCGGAGGAATCTGCGAAAAGGAAACTGCGTTGCTCATACCGCGATTGAAAAGCGCACCCGCCATCGCATGCAAGCCGAGCGTCCCTTGTGGTCGGAGAACGCAGGTTATCCACACCCTCGGCGTGTCATCCACAGCCGTCCACAGCACGCCGTCACACAAAATAGCGTAAAGGCAAAGTGCAAAAAGCAAAAGGAGAGGCGCACAAAAAAGGAAGACCCGCCGAAGCGGGCCTTCCTGCAAGAATCCTCGGAGCAGAATCGCTGCACAACAACATCGTCGTAACGGTAAGTCTATCCAATGCCCGTTCAACGCAACAACCATTCTCGGTCATACACACTTTGTGGGGCTCTGCTCTTCAGTTGTCCTTGTACTTCGTAATTATGCCCGTCATTCCCACGGATGCAAACCGAAACCGGACAATGTTCCGTTTTTATCCAAAGTGTTGTTTTGCGATCGCAAGAATCGAAAAAATGCATCATCGTGTGCGAATCGAACCGCGTGTATGTTCAATCACGTTCGTTTGAACCGAAAAAGCGGCGTGTCGACCCGGATTTCGCTTAATCAATGAACGAATGTTAACTCCGCCTTAATTTTCACGAGTTTCGCAAGACATTCCAAATACTTAAGGATAAAGTAAAGAACCATGGCACAGATTTTTGACGCACCCTCGAAGGCGATTCTGCGCAGCCAGATAGCTGAGCATATCGCCGAGACCGATAAGAACGACAAGCGCGAGCTTCAGGCTGGCGAAGAACCGCTGCCGAACGACCGCTTCTTCGACCGCGAACTGAGCTGGCTGAAGTTCAACAAGCGCGTCCTCGAGCTCGCCCAGGACGAGGACCTGCCGGTCATCGAGCGCGCGAGCTTCGCCGCGATCTTCGCGAACAACCTCGACGAGTTCTTCATGGTCCGCGTGGCGGGCCTGAAGCGCCGCATCGACACCGGCATCGCCGTGACCGCCGCCTCCGGACTGAGCCCGAGGCAGCAGCTGCGCGCCATCAGCGACGAGGCGCACCGACTGCAGGACGAGCACGCGCACTATATCATCGACCACATCCTGCCCGATCTAGCCAAGGAGCAGATCGTGCTGCTGAGCTGGGACAAGCTCACCGCGGCCGAGCAGGAGCGGCTCTCGCGCTACTACCGACAGCAGGTGTTCCCCGTCCTGACGCCGCTCGCCGTGGATCCGGCACATCCGTTCCCGTACATCTCCGGCGGCTCGCTCAACCTCGCCGTGCTGGTGGAGAACCCGGCTTCCGGCAAGTCGCACTTCGCCCGCGTGAAGGTTCCTGGAAACCTGAACCGCCTCGTGCCCGTCGACGACCTGACCGAGGACGAGAGCAGCAACGTGCGCTACGGCTTCATCACCATGGAGAACCTGATCATCGCCCATCTGGAATCCCTGTTCCCCGGCATGATCATCAAGGAGGCCCGCTCCTTCCGCGTCACCCGTAACGAGGACATCGACGTGGAGGAGGATGACGCCGAGAACCTGCTCAACGCCATGGAGAAGGAGCTGCTGCGCCGCCGCTTCGGACCGCCGATCCGTCTGGAGATCTCCGACGAGACCAGCCCGTTCCTGTCCCAGCTGCTCGCCGACCAGCTGCGCGTCAGCGCCGACGAGGTCTACCGTCTGCCGGCGCCGCTCGACGCGACCGTGCTGTTCGAGCTTGGAGGCATCGACCGTCCGGACCTCAAGTACCGCCCGTTCATTCCGACCACCAACCGCCAGATCGCGGAGGTCGAATCGTCCCGTGCGCAGGACATCTTCGCCGCCATCCGCGAACGCGACATCCTGCTGCACCACCCGTACGATTCCTTCTCGACGTCCGTGCAGGCGTTCCTGGCGCAGGCCGCCGCCGACCCGAAGGTGCTGGCCATCAAGCAGACGCTGTACCGTACGTCCAGCAATTCGCCGATTATCGACGCGCTGATTGACGCCGCGCACGCGGGCAAGCAGGTGCTGGCTTTGGTCGAGATCAAGGCGCGCTTCGACGAGGACGCCAACATCGCGTGGGCCCGCAAGCTCGAACGCGCGGGCGTGCACGTGGTGTACGGCATCGTGGGATTGAAGACCCACTGCAAGCTGAGCCTTGTGGTGCGCCAGGAGGCCGATGGACTGCGCCGCTACTGCCACGTGGGCACCGGCAACTACAATCCGAAGACCGCCCGCATCTACACCGATCTGGGCCTGCTGACCTGCGATCCGGTGGTCGGTCAGGATATGACCCGCCTGTTCAACCAGCTGTCCGGCTACGCGCCGAAGTCGAGCTTCCACCGCCTGCTGGTGGCGCCGCGCACCGTGCGTTCCGGCCTGATCCAGCGCATCCGCCGCGAGGAGGACGCCGCGCGCGCCGGCAAGGAGGCGTGGATCAAGATCAAGGTCAACTCCATCGTTGACGAGAAGACCATTGACGCGCTGTACCGCGCCAGCCAGGCCGGTGTGAAGATCGATATCGTCGAACGCGGCATCTGCGCGCTGAAGCCGGGCGTTCCGGGGCTTTCCGAGAACATCCGCGTGCGTTCCATCCTCGGCCGTTTCCTGGAGCACAGCCGCATCTACGCGTTCGCTAACTCCGACGGCCCGCAGATCGGCGAAGGCCCTGCGGCCGGCCCGGAGGTGTGGATCGGTTCCGCCGACCTGATGCACCGCAACCTCGACCGTCGAGTCGAAGCGCTGGTACGCATCGTGGCTCCGGAGCAGATCGACGAGCTCATCAAGTACGTCGACCTGCAGATGGCCGATTCCACCGCATCGTGGCACATGCAGCCCGACGGCACCTATGTGCGCCACTGCAAGGATGAGGAGGGACGTCCGCTGGTCGACAGCCAGGAATACCTCATCAAGAAGCACACCCGTCGTCCGGCGCGTCACTGACGCGGATCCAAGACGAATGGCCGACCCACGTGACCGCGCGGGTCGGCCATTGCCGTGCGTACGGGCGGTTTCATACGAATGGTTTCATATGCATGGTTTCCGTACGTACGATTCATTACGGGCGCCTGCCATACGGGCGGTTTCCGCGGCATAAAGCCGTAACAACCAATCCGCCCGGCCCGGAAGACCCAGTCTGGAACAGCCTAGAATAGGAAGACATGAGCGAAAAGATGAGACGGGTCGTGGAGGCCGCCGGCGGCATCGTATGGCGATGGAAGGTCGGCAGCGACATCGCGGCGAATCCAGCGATCGCGGCGCGGCGCTCGGCCGAAGAACAGCTCGACAGCATCGAAGTGTGCATCGTGCACCGTCCGAAATACGACGATTGGAGCTGGCCGAAAGGCAAGCTCGAGCCCAACGAGACGCATCGGCATGCGGCCGTGCGCGAAATCGGCGAGGAGACGGGCGAATCCGTGTCGCTCGGGCCGTATCTGTGCGAAGTCGAATACCCGCTTTCCGAGGAAGGCAAGAAAACCCGCCATTCGCACGATTGCACGGTCGACACCAAGCATACGTTGTATTGGATGGCGCAATCGATTTCCGCCGACGATGCCGAGCATCTGCTGGACGCGTTCGGCCCGGTGCACCGCGCGGACGTGGGCGAGATCAACGACATCGTCTGGGTCTCGCTACGTGAGGCGCGCAAGATCCTGACGCATTCGACGGACAAGGAGACGCTCGCCGTGTTCGTGGACCGCGTTGAGGAAGGCGCGGCGAGGGCGCAGAAACTGCTGATCGTGCGCCATGCCAAGGCGGAATCGCGCAAATCGTGGAAGGGTACCGACGCGAACCGTCCGATCACGCCGAAAGGCGCCGCCATGGCGTTCGCGCTCAACCGTGAGCTCGCCTGCTTCAACCCGACCCGTCTGGCCACATCGCCATGGCTGCGCTGCCAGGAGACGCTGCAGGTGCTCAGCTGGCAGACCGAACGGCCGATGGAACACGTCGACGCGTTGACGGAGGACGCGTTCGCTGAACATCCGGCCATCGCGTGGATGGCGTTCCGCGAGCAGATTATGCGGACGCTCGACAGCCGCAAGACCACGGCCATCTGCATGCATCGTCCGGTCATCGGCGGCATGTACGACCATCTGCGCGGCCTCTGTTCACGCAAGCAACTCGCCAAGCAGCTCATCGCCAAATCGCCGTTCATGCCCACCGGAACGGCCATGGCGCTGTTCATCATCGACACTCCGCAAGGTCCCAGCATCATCGACATCCAGAAGGTCGCGCCCATTGTCTACTAACATGCACTACGGTTCAGGCTCGGTGATTCCCAGCCGTTCCGCCGGTTTCACGAACACCGGTTCGCCGCGTCCGGCACGCCCCGGCCAGCTCGACCAGATGATGGCCGACAACATCGCGGGAGGCGCGGATCCGGCGCAGATCAGCGAAATGAGCCACGCTTCGGCGGCTGCCCTGCTTGACCGCGTGCACCACACGCAGAGCGCCGAATTGGTGGAACGCGTGCTGACGCTGGTGGACCGCGAAGGCGTGGATGTGATCGCCGAATTGTGGAGTCATGCCGACCCTGATTCGCTGCCGGGCATTCTATGGCGGCTGTATCTGCTGCGCACGTGGATGCGGAAGAACCGCGAATCGATCGCCCGGCTGTGGCGCATCGGCGAGCCGGTGGCCACCACGGCATCCGCGATCGCGGGCGTGGACCAGGCGCCGACGGAGGACGATATAGCCCGCACCGCCGATTCGATTCTGGCCGGCGCGTTCACCGGCGATTTCGCGGTGGCGCTTGAACGGGCCGCGGCTTTCACCGACGTGGTCGCGTTGGGTCTGCGTATCGAGGCGCGCAAGTTGTCTTCGTTCGGCACTTCCAGCGATTCGGCGTCTTCCGCGACGTCCGATGCCGCCGGGCAGTTTTCCGCCGTCGAGAAGCGAGCACGTGCGAAGGCCGCACGGCTGATGCACACCGCAGGCAATCTGTTCGCCACGGCCAAGGATTTCCGCCATGGGGCGAATCTGTGGAAGCGCGGACGATTGGAGTGATTGGCATAGGCGGCACGACACGACGATTCATGGCGTCCGCATCGACTGTACAATAGGAATTCGCGTCGGGCCATGCATAGCCCCGGGCTCCATTTTTTGCCGCTGCGAGCGGCCTTTGCGCCGACAGGCGCTTTCGTGGTTCGGCGCATTCCCTCTTCTTTCCGCTTCGCGCCAAACCAGAGTTCCAAACCGAGATTCCGTGCCGGATCAGCACTTCGCTTTTCCGGCTCATCACTTCGCTTCAAACCAGCACCTTGCTCCAGCTTTGTTTTGCCCCGGAACTTCATTCCAGACCAAAACGACGCGTTTCCCGGCATACGGTCCATGGACTACGCTTAGAAGCCATGGATATTCACGTTTTGAACCACCCGCTGGTGGACCACAAGCTCACCGTCCTTCGTGACAAGAACACTCCTTCCTCCACTTTCCGCGAGCTCATCTCCGAACTCGTCATGCTCGAGGCTTACGAGGCAACCCGCGACGTCGAGGTCGTGGACAAGCCGATCGAAACCCCGGTCGCTCCCATGATCGGCAAGCACATCGCATCGCCGGCTCCGATCATCGTGCCCGTGCTGCGCGCGGGTCTCGGCATGCTCGACGGCATGACCAAGATGATTCCGTCCGCGGAGGTCGGATTCCTGGGCATGAAGCGCAACGAGGAGAACCCGACCGAGCAGATCACGTATGCGAACCGTCTGCCCGAGGACCTCACCGGCCGTCAGTGCTTCCTGATCGATCCGATGCTCGCCACGGGCGGCACGCTGGTCGCAGCCACCCATTACCTGGCTGAGCGCGGCGCCAAGGACATCACCGCCGTGTGCATCCTGGGTGCTCCGGAAGGCCTGAAGTTCGTTGAGGAGAACCTCGACCCGTCCATCAAGTTCAAGCTGGTGCTGTGCGCCGTCGATGAGAAGCTCAACGACAAGTGCTACATCGTGCCGGGCCTGGGCGACGCCGGCGATCGCCTGTATGGCGTGATCGACTGATCGTCCATTTCACGGGCGCCGCTGCGGACGGGAAACGTCCGTTCCGACGCCCACGTGATATCGACACCCACGAAAACGGCGGTGTCGGATATGCGGCCGCAACCCGAAACCGGGAAACGGATCGCACGTCCGGCACCGCCGTCGTATAGCACCGTATAGCGCCTGCCGAGCCGCCGCTACCGCGCGTCGGGCACGAACGCCTCGAAGATATGGCGGTCGAACTGGTCGGAGCACTGCGCGTATTCGTCGCGGCTGCGCACCGTCCACGACACCGGCATCGCGCCCATGAAGCGGGCCAGCCTCATCTGCGGGCTGTTGCCGCCCTTCCAGTCGTAGGCGATGAAATCGGGGCGGGAGATCCAGTCGAACACCAGCGCACCGGCCGCGTATTCCTTGCCCAGCGCGACCGGATCGGTCGGCTTCTCCTCGCCTTCCGGCCACCAGGACAGCTGGCCGCGGCACACGTCCGGACGGTTCTCCTTGTACCAGTTCACGGCCGCCGGATTGAACGATTCGATCACATACTTGCCGGAATAGGCCTGCAGCAGCGCGTCGCCCTTCTCCATGAGCTCCACGTCGCGCGGATCCCACTTCGCATTATCGTCGAACTTGTATTCCACGATCAGCGGCACACGTCCGGCCACCACCTTGAGCACGTCAGCGAACAGCGGCACGTGCTGGTAGTAGCCTTCCGGCGCATTGTCGGGCGTGGTGACCAGCGGCGGGTTCTCCAATGCCAACGGCAGCGGCGCAGCCTTGCAGGCGCCCGGTGCGTCGGTCGGGAACAGCGGAATGCGGGTCAGCTCATCGTAGGTGAGGTCCGCGATGCGGCGCGGATCGCCGGCGACACGCATCAGGTCGCCGTCATGCACGACCACGACCTCGCCGTCGCGCGTCATCTGCAAATCCAGTTCGATGCCGTAGCCGGCCTCGCAGGCGGCGGCGAAGGCGGCAAGCGAGTTTTCCGGGGCGATCACGCCGGACACGTCCGGGCTGCCATATCCGGCCTTCATGGCCATACGACGGGCAAGCGCCACGTATTCGCCGCTTTCATCGGCATACTGCGAGGTCAGGCCGGAACCGGCGTCGTGCAGTCCGCGATGCGCGTACCACACGTCCGGAATGGCCGGCACGTAGTTGCGGCGCTTGTCGGAGAAGGAACGCGGGGCGATCGCCCAGACCGCGGCTCCCGCGGCCACGGCGCCGCCAACCAACACTTTCTTGAGGAACGAACTTGACATGGGCATCCTCCCTTGCGACTGGCCCTGCTCATCACGCGATGAGCCACTGGTACGAGCGTAACCCACTTCACTGTTTTTCGCTCACGTTTTCACCGATTATTCAGTTTTGGACGGCGCTCCAGGCACAGGGCAGCAAACACTCGCCGCGCCGAACGTCATCGCGATCATAAGCAAAACGCCATATACAACGGCAAACGGCAGACGTCGCCATCGACTCTTCCCCGATCGCGCGCAGGGAGTCCTTGAACGGAATCGGCTTGGTGGCCGCCGGGTTGAAGTTG
>ERZ808246.629-NODE-629-length-28320-cov-3.879887_pt1 | contig 28320 bp, 22 predicted proteins | sample MGYA00521083_ERZ808246 | MGnify/ENA primary metagenome ERZ808246 (study PRJEB31516, sample SAMN03275577) | gut metagenome | biome: mammalia-associated habitat; material: feces | host: Papio cynocephalus | place: Kenya | collected 2012-07-07 ...
TCCTCCAGGGTGACGGATTCTTCCCCGATGGTGGCCGCCAGGGTCTCCAGCCCCACCGGGCCGCCGCCGTAGTTCTCGATGATAGCCCGAAGCATCCGCCGGTCCACCGGGTCCAGGCCCAGGTGGTCGATCTCCAGGGCCTGCAGCGCCTGGTCCGCCACGGCATCGGTGATGACGCCGTCCGCTTTGACTTCGGCAAAGTCCCGCACCCGGCGGAGCATCCGGTTAGCGATACGGGGCGTGCCCCGGGAGCGCCGGGCGATCTCCATAGCCCCGGAGGGCTCGATGGGCACATGCAGGATCCCGGCGCTGCGGGTGACGATCTGCGCCAGCTCCTCAGGAGTATACAGCTCCAGCCGCAGCGTTACGCCGAAGCGGTCCCGCAGGGGCGCGGAGAGCTGGCCGGCCCGGGTGGTGGCGCCGATGAGGGTGAAATGGGGCAGGTCCAGCCGGATGGAGTTGGCCGACGGCCCCTTGCCGATGATGATGTCGATGGCGTAATCCTCCATGGCCGGATAGAGGATCTCCTCCACGGAGCGGTTCAGCCGGTGGATCTCATCCACGAACAGGATGTCGTTTTCCTGCAGATTGGTCAGCAGCGCCGCCAGATCGCCGGGCTTTTCGATGGCCGGCCCCGAGGTGATGCGGATGTTCACGCCCATCTCTGCGGCGATGATGCCCGCCAGGGTGGTCTTGCCCAGGCCCGGAGGGCCGTGGAGCAGCACATGGTCCAGCGACTCCGTGCGGCGGCGGGCGGCCTCAATAAAAATAGAGAGGTTTTCCTTGGCCTTGCTCTGGCCGATGTACTCCTTTAAGGTATGCGGGCGCAGGGAAAGCTCTCCGCTGTCCTCCGGCTGAAAGGTGGTGGACACCAGGGAATCGTCAAATATATCGTTGCCGAAATCAATACTCACGCTTCATTCTCCTTTGTGTTCCGCATCTCAGCGCACCATCTTTTTCAGGGCGATGCGGATCATCTCCTCCACGGGCAGCGCCGTGTCCACGCCCTTGAGAGCGGCGGAGATCTCCTGGGACGAATACCCCAGCACCGCCAAAGCCGAGGCCGCCTCTTGCGTCTTGCCCCCGGTGGGGACCGGCGGCAGGATGCCGCCCCTGGCGTCAAAGCTCCCCTGCTCCTTGGCCAGCTTGTCCTTCAGCTCCAGGATAATGCGCTGGGCGATCTTCTTGCCAATGCCGGGCACGCCGGTAAGGGCCTTTTCGTCCCCGGTGACAATGCTCAACGCCAGCTGGTCCGGTGTGCCGGAGGAGAGGATCGCCAGCGCTGCCTTGGGCCCCACGCCGGAGACACCGATGAGCATTTTGAAGCTGCTCAGCTCCGCCTGGGAGGCAAAGCCGTACAGATCAAATATCTCCTCCCGCACGTGGAGGTAGGTGTATAGCTTGGCCTTCTCCCCTTTTTTCAGCTGGGCCAGAGTATAGTTGGTGGTGGCGCAGGCATAGCCCACCCCGCCGCAGTCGATGACGGCCAGGTTGGGGCCAATTTCCGCCACGGTTCCGTTCACATAATAATACATGCAATTCTTCCTCTCACACGGTTTCCTTCACGCCGGGGGTTGCCCGCCGCAGGAGGCTGGTGGCGCTGCGGGCATGGCACAGAGCGATGGCCAGGGCGTCGGCGGCATCGTCCGGCCGGGGAACGGCCTTCAGCTTCAGCAGTCGTTTCGTCATGTCCATGACCTGCTTTTTATCCGCCAGGCCATAGCCCACCACAGCCTGCTTCACCTGCATGGGGGTATATTCATAGATGGGCAATTGCTTTTTTTCCGCCGCACAGAGGATCACCCCCCGGGCGTGGGCCACGGCGATGCCGGTGGTAATATTCTTGGAGAAAAACAGCTCCTCAATGGACATTTCATCGGGCTGAAAGGCGTCGATCAGCTCCTCCATATCCCGGCTGATCTGCAAAAGGCGGGCGGCCAGGGGCTGCCCGGCTGGGGTGGTGATGGCGCCATATTGCAGCATCCGCAGGCTGCCGCGGTCGGACTCAATAAGCCCGAAGCCCACAATGGCGACGCCCGGATCAATGCCCAAAATTCGCATAGCTAACCTCCACCAAATAACTTTTCACATTATAACAGAACCCCGGAGAAATAGCAAGACCCCCGAGCCCAGTACAAAGTCGGTTGCCAAACGGGGCGCAAAGTGGTATAATAGCAAAAAAATCGGGAGGTATGGGCATGATTTCTTCTGCATCGCCTCATCTCGCACCCAGGGAGCATTGCACCGGCTGCAGTGCCTGCGCCAGCGGCTGTCCCCGGGGCGCCATAAAAATGGTGGCCGATAAGGAGGGGTTTTTATACCCTGGGGTCACGGACGCCTGCGTCCATTGCGGCCACTGCACCCATATCTGCCCCGCGCTGAAGCACCGGGAACAGCGGCCCGACCCCATGGTTTTTGCCGTGTGGAACGAGGATGACGAGATGCGCGGGCATTCCACCTCGGGCGGTGCCTTTGCGGCCATCGCCTCCTTCGTGCTGGAGTCCGGCGGTGTTGTTTTCGGCGCCGCTATGGACAGCGACATGCGCGTGGTCCACACGGCCATCCAGACAAAGGAAGACCTGCCCCGGCTTATGGGCGCCAAGCTGGTCCAGAGCGATATGGGCGAATGCTTCCAGCAGGTGCGCTATTACCTGGATCGTGGCATGGATGTTTTCTTTACGGGCACGCCCTGTCAAGTGGATGGGCTTTACAGATATTTAGGTGAATCACCGGAGCGGCTCCTCACCGCCGATGTTCTGTGCAACGGTGTTCCGTCCCCGGGCGTGTGGAGCAAGATGGTAGAAGCCATGCACTACATCAAGCAGCGCCGCGTGAAAACCGTGCAGTTCTGTAAAAAGGTCACAGGCTCGGACTCCCGCTTTGTGGTGGATTTTGAGGGTGGTGGCCAGTATGATGCACCGCTGACAAAATCCGACTATGGCCGCGGCCTGTTCCGGGGCCTGTTTCTGCGGCCAGCCTGCTACCACTGCACCTACTGCAGTACGAACCGGGCAGCGGACCTGACATTGGGCACGTTCCGGGGGCTGCCGACGGATTTCAAGCCGGAGCAGCAAAAAAAAGGCATCTCCATGCTGCTCATTAACACGGTGAAGGGCGCGCACTTCTTTGATATGATCCCGCTGCAGCGGGAAAAACGCTCGCTGCAGGAGGCTGTGGAGAACAACCCGGCGCTTTCCCGCGCTCCGGCATCGCCCAAGGAGCGGGCCGCGTTTTTCGATGCCTATGTCAGCCAGCCCTTCCACAAGGTTTACCAGCGCTTTTTCTCCATATCCGATTGGTCCTACCGGGTGGCCAATGAGGGCAAGCTGCGCAATTTCATCCGCCGCATCAGATCCGGAAAGAAGGACGAAACATGACCAAAACACTGCTGCACACCTGCTGCGCCCCCTGCTCCGTTTCCTGCGTGGAGCAGCTGCGCATGGAGGGGATCGAGCCGGTCTCCTACTGGTTCAACCCCAACATCCACCCCTACCAGGAGTACAAGGCCCGGCGTGACACGCTCATCGACTACGCCGGGCAGGTCGGCCTGGAGCTCATCGTGCAGGAGGACTACGGCCTGCGGGGATTTGTCTGCGCCGTGGCGGAGGATATTGACCACCGCTGCGGAAAATGCTATGAAATGCGCCTGGAGCAGGCGGCCCGTTTCGCGGCGGAAAACGGCTTTTCCTCCTTCACCTCCACCCTGTTTGTCAGCCCCTATCAGCAGCATGAACGCATGGCGGAGATCGCCGCCCGGGCCGGCGAAAAGTGGGGCGTGGAGTTCCTGTACCGCGACTTTCGGCCCGGATTCCGCGCCGGCCAGCAGCAGGCCCGGGAGCTGGGGCTGTATATGCAAAAATACTGCGGCTGCGTGTTCAGCGAGGAGGACCGGTATGCAAAGCAGATTGCCCGGGATCGGGCGATACCGCTGAAGCACTTCCCTGTCAAGTAAAAAAGCACCGAGAGGATGAACCTCTCGGTGTTTTTTTATCCGGCCAGTACTTCAAATTTCAGCACGCCAAAGGCGGCGGATATGCCGGCCATCATCTCGTCGAGCCCCTCCTTCATGTCGCTGGTTTCGGCGGAAATGGTCACACCGGCGCAGCCGTTGGTGGGGATGGTCTGGTTGATGGTCAGAATATTTGCGCCGGAATTGGCAAAAATAGACAGGTAGTTGCTCAGCACGCCCGGGTTATCCTTCAGCAGGGCGTAGAATGTGATGATGCGCCCCGCCTTCATATCCTGGAAGGGCTGCACGGCGTCCTTGTATTTATAGAAAGCACTGCGGCTGATATTCATGAGCCGGGCGGCTTCGCCCACCGTCTGCGCCTCCCCCACCTGCAGCATCCGCTTGGCCTCGGCGACCTTGATGAAAATATCAGGCAGGGCGTCCTCGGACACGATATAATATTTTTTCTTACTCATACTTCTCTCCCGAACAAAACAAGATCCCTTGTTAATCGATAATATCATGATAACATACAATAAGTCTATATGCAAGCGTCATTGCGAAAACGGAGGCCCTTATGTCCGATAAACACCGAAAGTTCATAGGTTTCGTTCTGTACTGGGGCATTGTTCTGCTCCTGTGCTGGATCGGCGTGCGGTATGTGCTGCTGTGGCTGCTGCCGTTTCTCATTGCCCTGGGCCTGGCCTATCTCATGGAGCCGTCCGTGTGCTTTCTCCGAGAAAAGCTGCGCCTGCGGCGGGGGGTGTCGGCTGTACTCTCCCTGCTCCTGCTTGCGCTGCTTTTGGCGGTCCTTACGGTACTGTGCCTAAACCTGCTGCAGCAGTCTGTTCGGCTTTTTAAGGCACTGCCGCAGTATCTGGCAGAGCTGCCGACTTATTTTGCGGCCCTCCAGCAGCGGCTGGAGCAGTTTTGCGCCGCCTGCCCCAAGAGCCTGCAATCCTGGCTGGAGCGGGCGCTGTCGGATGGTTCCCAGCAGCTGACAGCCTGGTTCACCCGCTTCTCCGCCCGGTGCGTCAGCGCCGCCGCGGAGGCGGTGATGGAGCTGCCCTCCGTGTTCCTTTTCACCGCCACCACTGTACTGGCGATCTTCTTTACAGCGGCGCAGTTTCCCCGCATCATGGACTTTCTGCGCCGGCAGCTCCCGCCCCAAAAGCTACGGCAGGCCGGTGGGGTAAAAGAAAATCTACTGTCCACCCTGGCCAAGTGGTTCAAAGCCCAGTGCATCCTGCTGAGCGTTACATTTGCCGAGCTGCTGCTGGGACTGCTGCTCATCCGGCAGCCCTATGCCCTGCTGCTGGCCGCTGTCATCGCCGTCATCGACGCGCTGCCTGTGTTCGGCACGGGTACGGTGCTCCTGCCCTGGGCCGTCATATGCCTGCTGCTGCAGCAAACGCCCAAGGCCATAGCCCTGGGCGCGATCTATGCTGTGATCACTTTGGTGCGCAGCTTTCTGGAGCCGAAGGTCATGGCCGCCCAGGTGGATCTCCCGCCCTTGGCGGCGCTGATGGCCATGTATATCGGCTTTTGCACCCTGGGGGTGGCGGGAATGATCCTGTTCCCCGTTGCGCTCCTGTTTCTCAAGCAGCTGCGGGACGCAGGCTACCTGCATCTGTGGAAATGATCCCCCTCAGCGCTTCAGCGCCGCCAGCAGAGCCTCCCGCCGATTTTCGATCTCCCCGGCGACCACCTCCCGCAGCAGCTGCTGCAGGGCCAGCCCGATCTCACGCCCGGAATAGCCCAGGGCCAGCAGATCATTTCCGTTGACGGCCAGATCCTTCAGCTGCAGGCATGGCTCCCGCCGCAGCATCTCATCCAGCAGCTTCTCCGCCGCGTCGACCTTCTCCGAGACCCAGCGGTATTCCGGCGCCTGGGCCAGGTTGTCCGCCCGCTTTACCTCCAGCAGCCGCCGGAAATTCTCCTCCCCCAGTGCCAGCACGGCCGAGCCGATGCCCTTTTCCGTTATGGGAATATTCTTGTCGTGCCAGCGGATCAGGGTCACGATGTCTTCCCGATCCTTTTTGCGCATCCGCAGCCGGTCGCAGATTTCCTCCGCCATGTCGCCGCTGACCTTGGGATGGCCGTAAAAGTGGCCTTGGCCCTTGGGATCTACTGTAAAGGTTTTCACCTTTCCAATATCGTGCAGCAGCATGGTCCAGCGCAGGATCGGCTCCGGCCGGATGGCGTCTGCGGCATAAACCGTGTGCGTATAAATATCGTAGCAGTGATGGACATTTTGCTGCGCAAAGCCGACACACGGCAGCAGCTCCGGGATAAAAACACCCACCACATCCGGATAGGCCAGCAGCACTTCCCTGCAGCCCGGACCGCACAGCAGCTTGTTCATCTCCTCCAGGATGCGCTCGGCGGCGATCCGCTTCAATAGCTCCGCCTGGCTGTGGATAGCCCGGCTGGTGGCGTTCTCCACGGAAAAATCCAGCACCGAGGCAAAGCGCATAGCCCGCAGAATGCGCAAAGCATCCTCCCGGAAGCGCTCCCGGGCATCGGCCACGCACCGGATCACCCGGCGCTCCAGGTCTCCCGCCCCGTCAAAGGGGTCCACCATATGCCCGGCGCTGTCCAGCGCCATGGCGTTGATGGTCAGATCCCGCCGGGCCAGGTCCTCCTCGATGGTTTTAGAGAATTTGACCGCATCCGGGTGGCGGCCGTCGGAATAGCTACCGTCCGTGCGGAAGGTGGTGATCTCATAAGCACCGTCCGCGGCCTTCACCGTGACGGTGCCATGCTTCAGTCCCGTGGGGAAGGCAGCCGCACCGAAGATCTCCATGATCTGCTCCGGCCGGGCGGCGGAGGCAATGTCCCAGTCCTCCGGCTCGCGGCCCAGCAGCAGATCCCGGACGCAGCCGCCCACCAGGTAGGCGCGATAGCCCCGGCTCTCGATGATTTTCAAGATGCTTTGCGCTTGTTCACGGCTCATAATCTATCCTCCGACATGGGCATTGGGTGTTGCACTTCCCGCTGATCCGTATTATAATATAATTTATTGAAAAAAGCAATTTCAGAGCGATTCTGTCTTTAGGAGGCAATTTGATATGATGCATCCCACTGTGGATTTCAAAAACTTTCTCAAGCCCGGTGTCCGGGTCCACCTGTCCGGTATCGGCGGTGTGTCCATGTGCCCGCTGGCTGAGGTGCTGCATGGTATGGGCCTTTGCGTGCAGGGCTCGGATATGTCGGACAGCGACACCGTGAAGCACCTGCGCTCGCTGGGCATCCCCGTTGCCGTGGGCCATTCGGCGGAGAACCTGCAAAACGCACAGCTGGTCATCCGCACGGCTGCCATCCATGACGACAATCCGGAGATCTCCGGCGCGGTGACCCGGGGCATCCCCGTCTATGAGCGTGCCCAGGCATGGGGGGCAATTATGCAGCAATACCGCAACGCCCTGTGCATCTCCGGCACACACGGAAAAACCACCACCACCTCCATGTCCACCCATATTTTTATGGCGGCTCAAGCCGATCCCACGGTGATGATCGGCGGCACGCTGCCCATGCTGCACTCCGGCTATCGGGTGGGCAAGGGTGACACCATTATTCTGGAATCCTGCGAATACTGCAACTCGTTTCTGAATTTCTTCCCCACGGTGGCCGTGATCCTGAATGTGGAGGCAGATCATCTGGATTTCTTCAAGGATCTGGCGGATGTGGAGCATTCCTTCCACGCCTTTGCGGATCTGGTGCCCCAGCGGGGCTTCGTTATCGCCAACGCCGATGACAGCGGCGCTATGGCGGCCGTAAAGGGCCTGTCTCACCCGGTGTTCACCTTCTCCGTCCGGGATGAGGGCGCCGACTGCAAGGCGGAAAATGTAGCGTTCCACGACGGCTGCGGCGAATTTGACGTTATGATCCACGGCAAATTCTATGCCCACATCGCCCTGACCGTGGCCGGTAAGCACAACGTTTCCAACGCCCTGGCCGCCGCCTCTGCTGCCTATGTGCTGGGCATTGGCGGCAAGGCTGTGGAGGAGGGCCTGCGCAGCTTCCACGGCGCCGGGCGCCGGTTCGAGTTCAAGGGCACCTATCACGGCGCCGACGTGTTCGACGACTACGCACATCATCCCGGGGAGCTCCATGCGCTGCTGACCACCGCCCGCTCCATGCCCTATAAGCGGATCATCTGCGCCTTCCAGCCCCATACCTACACCCGTACCCAGGCGCTGTTTGCGGACTTTGTGCGGGAGCTGAAGCTGGCGGACATCGCCGTGCTGGCGGAGATATACGCCGCCCGGGAGACCAACGACATCGGCATTTCCTCCAGCCAGCTGGCCGCCGAGATCCCCGGCGCCGTCTACTGCTCCACCCTGGACCAGGTGGCGGACACACTGGCGCAGATGGCCCAGCCGGGGGACCTGATCCTCACTGTAGGTGCGGGAGATATTTTCCGCGCAGGAGAAAAATTGCTGGCAAAGGAAGACAACAAATGACCATCTCACCTGTTTATACCGGCCGCCCCCAGGACGCCCGGGAGCCTGTAGAGCAGCAGGTCTATGACCTGCTGGATGCGCTGCAGATCCCCTATCAGCGCGTGGACCACGACCCGGCCTACGACATGGATGCCTGCACCGGCATCAGCCAGGCGTTGGGGGTACATATCTGCAAGAACCTGCTCCTTACGCCACGGAACCGCAGCACCTTCTACCTGCTGGCCATGCCGGAGGACCTGCCCTTCCGCACGGCGGATTTTTCCAAGATCATCGGCTCCTCCCGCCTAAGCTTTGCAACCGGAGAGGACCTGCAGGCCTTGCTGGGCGTGCAGCCAGGCTCTGCCTCGGTGCTGGGACTGATGAATGATACCGCGCACCACGTCAACCTGGCGCTGGAGCGGCGGGTTGCTGAGGCGGAATGGTTCGGCTGCCATCCCTGCCGCAACACCAGCTCTTTGCGGCTGAAGACCGCAGACCTGCTCCATGTGTTTCTGCCGCACATCGGCGTCACGCCGGTGATTGTGGACCTGTGATTTCTGTAAATTCACCCCGCGGAAGCGCCTGCGGGGTGAATTTTTTTCAAAAAAAGAGGAAAAGTCGATTTCTTCTCGTATAAGATTTTAGATTCCTGTTGCACGGGCCTGTGCAACAGCCGGGAAAGGAGGATAGTCCATGGCATTTCCCCAGAGCTTTTTGGACGAGCTGGCCGCGCGGAATGATATTTTGGACGTGGTAGGCAGCTATGTGTCTCTGCAGCCCAAGGGCGGGAGCTATTGGGGCTGCTGTCCTTTCCACAATGAAAAAACCCCCTCCTTCCATGTGCTTCCGGACCGGCAGTATTACCACTGCTTCGGCTGCAAAAAAGGCGGCGGCGTCATCAACTTCATCATGGAGATCGAAAATCTTTCCTACCCGGATGCGGTGCGTTTTTTGGCCAAGCGGGCCAATATCCCCGTGCCGGAGGATCTGGAGTCGGATGGCGCGGACAGGCTGCGCAGGCGTCTGCTGGAGCTGAACCGGGACGCCGCCCGGTACTATTACGACATTCTGCAAAAGCCGGAGGGCGCGGCGGTACAGGCCTATCTGGACCGCCGGCAGATCCGCCGGGGCGTGGCCACCCGGTTCGGCATGGGGGCCGCCCAGGACGGCTGGGACTACCTGCTGCGGGCCATGACCGCCAGGGGATACACCAAGCGGGAGCTTTTGCAGGCCGGCCTCATCGTTGAAAATAAAAAGGGCGGCTTCTATGATAAGTTCCGCAATCGCCTCATCCTCCCGGTGGTGGATGTGCGGGGCGATGTGGTGGGCTTTGGCAGCCGCGTCATCGACAAGTCTGAGCCGAAATATATGAACACCAGCGAAACCCCGGTTTACAGCAAGCGCCGGGTGCTGTACGGGCTGAATCTGGCCAAGAAGACCAAGCGGCCCAACATCATCCTCTGTGAGGGCAACCTGGACGTGGTCACCCTGCACCAGGCGGGGTTTGACAACGCCGTGGCGTCCATGGGCACGGCGCTGACGGTGGAGCAGACCCGACTTTTGAGCCGGTACACCAAGGAGCTTGTCCTCTGCTACGATAATGATAACGCCGGGCAGCTGGCTACCCAGCGGGCCCTGGACATCCTGAAAAATTCCGAGTTCAACGTCCGGGTGCTGCAGCTGCCCCGCCGCCTGGTGGACGGGCAATACATAAAGCAGGACGCAGATGATTTCATCAAATTCCAGGGGCCCCAGGCCTTTGAGAACCTGCTCTCCGGTAGCGAAAACGGCATTGAATTCCGCATGGCTCAGGTGGCAGGCAAATATGACCTGACCAGGGATGACGACCGCATCGCCTATGCCTCCGAGGTCAGCCAGGTCCTCTCCACGCTGCAAAATGCCGTGGAGCGGGAGGTCTACACCGTTCGGGCCGCGCAGACCGCCGGCCTCACGCCGGAGGCCCTGCGCAGCGAAGTGGAGCGCGCCTGCAAGCGCCGCAGATACAAAGAAAAAAACGCGCAGATCCGCCGGGAACTGAACCCATCGGCTACATTGCAGCCCGAGCGGCGGGAGCTCCGCTACGCCAATCTCCGCAGTGCGCTGGCAGAGGAGGGCATCCTGCGCCTGATGATGCGGGACGACGATCTGCTGGACGGCATTTCCCTGCAGCCGGAGGAATTCTCCTCTCCGGTATTGGGGAAAATATATGCCCTTCTGTCGGCGGACAGGACCGCCGGGCGCCGGCACAGCATGGACGCTTTGGCGGGAGAGCTGTCGCCGGAGGAAATGAGCCATTTCGTGGATATTTTGCAGAAACCGGAGTCCGTGTCCGGGGCCAAGCAGGCGCTGGAGGACTATGTGCGCATCATCCGGGAGGAGTCATCACGGCGCAGCGGCGAGGGAGATATAGACCCGCTGCTGGCCGCAAAAGATAAATTCAAATTCAAAAAGGGATACGGAGGAAAGAATCCATGACCGAAACAAAATACACCGAAAAGCAGCTGCAGGAAATGGCGGACGCGCTTCTGAAGGAAGCCGATGCGCAGCAGCACGAGATCGAAGAAGAAGTCATCAAGAGCAATAAGGGACAGCTGGACGAGAAAACCATTGCCTCCCTGCCCGCCGCCCAGCTCATTCAGAACAACGAGCGGCTGAAGGAGCTTTTCATCAAGGGCAAGCGCCACGGCAAGCTGGAGAGCAGCGAACTGTCCGAGGTCCTCGATGCTATGGACCTGGACAGCGATAAGCTGGATATGATCTATGACTCCCTGGAGAAGCTTTCTATCGAGGTCACCACCGAGGCATTTTTGCCGGATGTCAATGCGGAGATCGATCCGCCCCTGGAGGAGATCGCCGAGATCGAGGAGGAGGAGCTGGTCGACCCCAACACCCTGGTGGACAGCTTCAATATTGACGATCCGGTCCGCATGTACCTCAAGGAGATCGGCAAGGTCTCCCTGCTCTCGGCCGAGGGTGAGGTGGAGCTGGCCTCCGCCATTGCCGAGGGGAACAAGGCAAAAGCCAAGCTCATGGCCTGGGAGCGTGCCAACGGACAAGCTGTGGAGCAGGTGCTGGACGCTGAGGATCCCGTGGGCGAGATCGAGGTTTCCGATGAGGAGGTCCAAAACCTGTCTGAGGAGGACCTGGCCCATCTGCGCAAGCTGGTGAAAAACGGCGATGTGGCCAAGCAGAAGCTGGCCGAGGCCAATCTGCGCCTGGTGGTCTCCATCGCCAAGCGCTATGCCGGCCGCGGCATGCTGTTTTTGGACCTGATCCAGGAGGGCAACCTGGGTCTCATCAAGGCCGTAGAGAAGTTTGACTACACCAAGGGCTATAAGTTCTCCACCTACGCCACCTGGTGGATCCGCCAGGCCATCACCCGGGCCATTGCCGACCAGGCCCGCACCATCCGCATCCCCGTCCACATGGTGGAGACCATCAACAAGGTCATCCGCGTCTCCCGCCAGCTGCTGCAGGAATTGGGCCACGATCCCTCTCCGGAGGAGATCGCCGCGCAGATGAATATGCCCGTGGATAAAGTCCGGGAGATTTTGAAGATCGCCCAGGAGCCGGTGTCTTTGGAGACACCCATCGGCGAGGAGGAAGATTCCCACCTGGGCGACTTCATCCCCGATGAGGGCGCGTCCGAGCCTTCTGAGGCCGCCAGCTTCACCCTGCTGAAGGAGCAGCTGGTGGATGTGCTGAGCACCCTTACCCCCCGGGAGGAGAAGGTGCTGAAGCTCCGCTTCGGCATTGAGGACGGACGCACCCGCACCCTGGAGGAGGTGGGCAAGGAATTTAACGTCACCCGGGAGCGCATCCGCCAGATTGAGGCAAAGGCCCTGCGCAAGCTCCGCCACCCCTCCCGCAGCAAGAAACTGAAGGACTTCCTAAACTGATATGTCTTCCCTGTCCTCCCTGTTTCTTGATTTTCGACGCACGGCCAGCGACCTGCCCGGTCTTTTCAGCGGCGATTTTTACGTTATGTTTCTGCCGCTTCTGCCGCTTTTTCCCACTGAGGAGCGGGTCTGCGTGCCCGGATATTACAGCGATCAGACCTATTACTGTACCCTGCGGGAGACGCACACAGATCCCCTGGCCCCCTACCGCTGCAAAAAGCAGCTGAAGGCCGACCGCTGCATGATTTTGGAGATCAACGGCTTGGGCAGCTTTGTTTTCACCAATCATCGCCGCTCGGACCTGTTTCTCAACCTGCAGCGGAAATTTCCCGGCGTCACCAGCTATGTGTTTGCCTCCGACGGCCCCGGCGGCTACTTCAAAATTCTGAAAGACGGGCGCATCCAGCGTAAAATCGCCAGCTATATGTGGTCTGAGGGCATGGGCAGCAACGCCGAGACCCGGGGCGCTCCCTGTGCCTATGAATTAGAGACCGGGCACGTTTTTAAGATCGATCCCAAAGCGCAGCGCCTCCGGGAAATGATGCCCGATTTCACAAAGCGGGAGGTTTTGGACCTGTTTGACTACTATGTGGGCCTGGACCGCTTCAAAAATGCCAATCTCCGGCGCGTGCTGGTCTATGACCTGGAGAGTGCCGAGGTGAAAAAGTAATACTTAATGCAAAACCGTTCTGAACAGACTGTGTTCAGAACGGTTTCAGCGTGTCGAAAAAGGCTTTTCGCCCCGCTGCCTAAGTTTTTGAAACTTTGAAAAAGTTTCAAAAACTACTGATTTCAATGGTGAGGGACACCCTTCTTGGGTTTCCCTCACACTCCCTTCCTTACCGTTATCGCAGTCTTGCCACTTTATCAACAGTCTCAAACCGTTCTGAACAGACTGTGTTCAGAACGGTTTTTTCTAATATATGGTTTTACCTGTAATTTGCCACAATGCCACGCCTGTCCACGATCACATAACGGGGGCATACCGTGGCGCACATGCCGCAGTTGAGGCAGGTGCTTTGATCGATCACCGCGTGCTGCTCCCGGATTTGGATGGCGTTGGCCGGGCAGCTGCGCACGCACAGGCCGCAGGCAACGCAGCTCACATCACACTGGGTGCGCGCGCCGGTCCCGGCGGCCGGATCGTACCCCTTGTCCTCGTTGGAGCACAGGGGCAGTATGCTGTTATCCTGCAGGCGAATACGGATCAGTTTCTTGGGGCAGGCCTTGGCGCAGGCGCCGCAGCCAATGCACTTCTCCTCATCCACCTCAGCCACGCCGTACTCGTTCATTTCAATGGCGCCGAACCTGCAGGCGTTTGTGCAGGCGCCGCAGGCAACGCAGCCATACCGGCAGACCATGATGCCCTTCTCGTCGCGTTTGGCGCGGCAGCCGCCATTGCAGTACACCGTCGCCACACGGATGGGAAACCTTCTCTTGAATGCCATAGGAACATCCTCTCCCTCTTTATCTTTCCATCCGTATTGTACCATACTTTTTCCCTCGATGCAAATCATAAAAAACTGCGGCATCTCTGCCGCAGTTTTTTATGTAAGCAAATATTACCGTCTGTTGGAGCGGATCCAGATACCCTGCTTTTCCGCTGCGGCGATCAATTCCTCCCGGAAGGCCGGGTGCGCCACGGAGATCAGCCGTTCCGCACGCTCCCAGGTGCTGCAGCCCACCAGGTTCACGCCGCCGTACTCGGTGACAATGTAGTAAGCCAGGCTGCGCGGATCGGTGACCACGTCACCGGTGACCAATGTGGGATTGATGCGGGAAACCATCTCGCCCTGCTTGTTGGTAAAGGACGACGTCAAGCAGATAAACGCCTTTCCGCCCTTGGATACGGCAGCGCCTTCCAAAAAGTCCAGCTGGCCGCCGGTGCCGCTGATCTGCCGGATGCCGGAGCTCTCGGCGCAGATCTGCCCATACAGATCCACGGAGATGCAGTTGTTGATAGAAACAAAGTTGTCCAGCTGCCCCACATTTGCCGGGTCGTTGCAGTAAGAGATAGGATAAGTGACCACACCCGGGTTTTCCCGTATCCAGTCATACAGGTCCTGGGAGCCCAGCGCCAGGCCGAAAACGCTCTTATACCGGTCCAAGGTTTTCTTATTGTTGGTGATCTTACCGGCCTTGTACATATCCAGGTAGGAGTCGCACAGCATTTCCGTGTGAATGCCCAGGTCTCTCAAGTCGCTCTTGGCGATCATCTGCCCCACGGCGTTGGGCAGCGAGCCGATACCCAGCTGCAGGGTCGAACCGTCTGCCATGTTCTGCACCACGAACTCGGCGATCTTCATCTCCGCTTCGGATGCCGCCGGAGACTTCACATTGGGCAGCGGGCCATGGTCGCCCTCCACGATCATATTCACATCGCTGATGTGGATGCACTCGTCCAGGCCGCCGTAGACCCACGGCAGGTTCTCATTTACCTCTAGAATCACAATATCCGCCTTGTCCAGTACCGCACGGGCGGAGGCGTTGCTGACAGAGAAATTGAAATAGCCGTGTTCATTCATGGGCGTCACGCACATCATGGCCACGTTGACCGTGAGGAACTGGGTGTAATACCATCCCAAATTGCGGAACACCATGGGGATAAAATTGCACAGGCCCTTATCGCAGAGCTTGCGCTCATACCCGGACAGATGCCAGCTGTTATAAATAAAATGCTCTCGGGTGGGGTCGCACTCAACCATCTGAATAGGCTGCGAGATCAAGTATCCCCTCACCTTCACGCCGCGCAACTCGTCCTTGCGCCGGGCGATGGCGGCATCCATCAGAGACGGAAAAGCGCCGCCCATGGAAACATCGATCCAGTCACCGCTCTTGATGACCCTTGCGGCCTCATCGGGTGTGCAGAGTTTGCGTTTGTATTCGGATGAATAGTCGAACGGAATGGCCATAGCTCCTCGCCTCTCTTTTTAATTTCTGTACTTTGTTAATTTTATCACTTTCCCGATAGTTTGTCAATGGATTAACAGGAAATCTAAGGAAAAAGCGGGCGGGGTTTGATGCCCCGCCCGCAGCAGCTTTGCAGAGATTAGGCGATCAGTCTTCGGACTTGCGCTTGTAGTACTCGTACTTCTCCTTGGCGGCCTCTTCGGCATCGGCGAACAACACCTTGGCGTTCTCGGGGAAGCTCAGCTCCAGGGATGCGTAGCGCACCTCGCCCCTCATGAAGTCGTACAGCGGCATAGTGGGCTCCTTGGAGTCCAGGGTAAACTTCTTGGTCTCGGGGCTGTAGCGGTACAGGTTCCAGTAGCCGGAGTTCACAGCGTCCTTCATCTCCTGCTGGACATTGCTCATGCCCTTCTTGATGCCGTGGTTGATGCAGGGGGCATAGCAGATGACGATGGACGGACCCTTGTGGGCCTCGGCCTCCTTAATGGCCTTGATGAGCTGGTTGGGATTGGCACCCATGGAGCACTGAGCCACATAGACATTGTCATAGGTCATCAGCAGCAGACCCAGGTCCTTCTTGCGGGTCTTCTTGCCGCTGGCCTGGAACTGGGCCACGGCGCCCACGGGAGTCGCCTTGGAGGACTGGCCGCCGGTGTTGGAATACACCTCGGTATCCACCAGCAGCACGTTCACATCCTCGCCCATGGCGAACACGTGGTCCAGACCGCCGTAGCCGATGTCGTAGGCCCAGCCGTCGCCGCCGTACATCCACATGGTCTTCTTGGACATATCCTTGCGGCGCTTGAGGATCTCGGCCACCACGGTCTGCTCCTCAGCGCTGAACTTGGTGCTCTCCAGCACCGCCAACAGCTCGTCAGTAGCCACGGAGGAGGCATCCAGGTCGTCATAGGTCTCCAGCCACTTGGCAATGGCGGCCTTCACGGCGGTGTCCTTCGTCATGCCGTCCAGCTGCTTGACGAACTCCGTCACAGCGGCGCGCAGCTGCTTAACAGCCAGGCACATGCCGTAGGAGAACTCGGCGTTGTTTTCAAACAGGGAGTTGGACCATGCCACGCCCTTGCCTTCCTTATTCTTGCAGTAAGGTACGCAGGGCATAGCGGCGCCCCAGGCCTGGGTGCAGCCGGTGGCGTTGGCCAGGTACATCTTGTCGCCGTAGAGCTGGGTCAAGAGCTTGATGTAAGGCGTCTCGCCGCAGCCGGCGCAGGCACCGTTGAACTCCACCAGGGGCTGGCGCAGCTGGCTGCCCTTGAGGGTGAACTTGTCGATGCGGTCGTTCTTCTCGGGCAGAGTCTGCAGATATTTCCAGTTGGTCTGATCCAGAGACACCTCGTGAGTGGGGACCATCTTCAAGGCCTTGCCGCTCTTGGGGCAGGAGGACACGCAGCTGCCGCAACTGGTGCAGTCCAGAGTGGAGACACCCATGGTGTACTTGAGCCCGTCCATCTTGGGACCCTTGGCATCCACCAGGATCATCCCGGCGGGGGCATTGGCGGCTTCCTTCTCGTCCAGCAGATAGGGCCGGATCACGGCGTGGGGGCACACGAAGGAGCACATATTGCACTGGATGCACTCGTCCTGATTCCACACCGGCAGGTGCGTGGCGATGCCGCGCTTTTCATACTGGGAGGTGCCCAAAGGCATAGTGCCGTCCTCCATACCCTTGAAGGCGGAAACAGGCAGCAGGTCGCCCTTCTGTGCATTGATGGGCACCAGGATGTTCTTGACGATGTCGGGCACATCGGCGGGAGCGGGCTGGATGGCCGCGCCGGAGAGATTCTTCCAGCTCTCCTTCACCTGCACCTGCTTCACAGCATTGATGCCGGCGTCCACGGCGGCGATGTTCATGTTCACGATCTTCTCGCCCTTGAGGCCGTAGGTCTTCTTCACGGCGGCCTTCATGTGCTCCACGGCGTCCTCCACGGGGATGACGTTGGCCAGCTTGAAGAAGGCGGCCTGCAGCACCATGTTGGAGCGGTTGCCCAGACCCAGGGCCTGAGACTCCTTGTTGGCGTCGATGATATAGAACTTGATGTCGTTCTCGGCGATATACTTCAAGATGTCGCCGGGCATCTTCTGCTCCAGCTCATCCTCGCTCCACTCACAGTTGAGCAGGAAGCTGCCGTGGGGCTTCAGCTCGGAGATGATGTCATACTTGGTCAGATAGGTCTGGTTGTGGCAGGCCACGAAGTCGGCATGGCTCACATAATAGGTAGAGCTGATGGGTTTCTTGCCGAAGCGCAGGTGGCTCTTGGTAATGCCGAAGGACTTCTTGGTGTCGTACTCAAAGTACGCCTGGCAGTACATATCGGTGGTCTCGCCGATGATCTTGATGGAGTTCTTGTTGGCGCCCACGGTACCGTCGGAGCCCAGGCCCCAGAACTTGCAGGAGATGGTGCCCTCCGGCTCGCAGTTCAGAGCCGGGCCCAGAGGCAGGGACAGGTTGGTCACATCGTCCACGATGCCGATGGTGAAGTGGTTCTTGGGCTCATCCAGCAGGAGATTGTCATACACGGCCTTGATCTGAGCGGGGGTAGTGTCCTTGCTGGACAGGCCGTAGCGGCCGGCATAAATTTCGGGCCGGTTCTTGTCATTGATGTAAGCGGCGCAGATGTCCTCATACAGAGGCTCGCCGATGGAGCCGATCTCCTTCACGCGGTCCAGCACGGCGACCTTCTTCACGGTCTTGGGCATAGCCGCCAACAGGTGCTTCTTGGAGAACGGGCGGAACAGGTGTACCTGCAGGAAGCCCACCTTCTCGCCCCGGTCGTTCAGGTACTTCACGGTCTCCTGGACGCAGCCGGTGACGGAGCCCATGGCCACGATGACGCGCTCGGCATCGGGGGCGCCGTAATAATTAAAGAGGTGATACTCCCGGCCCGTCAGCTTGGAGATCTGGGCCATGTAGTCCTCCACGATGTCGGGCAGCTTATTATAGTCGCTGTTATTGGCCTCGCGGAGCTGGAAGTAAATGTCGGGGTTATCCACCAAAGAACGCATCCGGGGATCCTCGGGGTTCAGAGCGTTGGCGCGGAACCGGGCCAGGGCGTCATAGTCCACCAGCTTGGCAAAGTCGCTGTATTCCAGGGCCTCTACCTTCTGAATTTCATGGCTGGTGCGGAAACCGTCAAAGAAATGCAGGAACGGGATCCGGGCCTTGATGGCGGACAGGTGTGCCACGCCTGCCAGGTCCATGATCTCCTGTACGCTGCCGGAGTTCAGCATGGCAAAGCCGGTCTGACGGCAGTTCATCACGTCGGAATGATCGCCGAAAATAGAGAACGCGTGGGTACCCACGGTACGGGATGCCACATGCAGCACGCCGGGCAGACGCTCGCCGGAGATACGGTGCATGGTGGGGATCATCAGCATCAAGCCCTGGGAGGCGGTGAAGCTGGTGGCCAGTGCGCCGGCCTCCAATGCGCCGTGGCAAGCGCCGCAGGCGCCGGCCTCAGACTGCATTTCCACCAGGCGGACAGGCTGATTGAAGATATTTTTCTTTCCCTTTGCGGACCATTCATCCGTATGCTCCGCCATAGGCGAAGACGGCGTAATGGGGTAAATTGCTGCGACTTCGGAGAACGCGTATGCCACATAGGCCGCCGCTTCGTTGCCGTCACAGATCTTCATGATCTTACTCATTATACTTCCTCCTCTTGGGCTTTTTAGGGTGCAGACCCGGTCAGCCCTTTGTCCGGGTCTGTTTCGTAACAATACATTTTATATTGTAGCACTTTCTTTTCCCACGTCAATGTGAAGTGATAAATTTTGGAACTATTCCTAACATTGCAAACCATTTTTGTGTAAATATGCAATAAAATTACCGTGCCAAAACGGCACGGTAATTATAGATTATAACAAATTATAACAGTGCTAAAAATTCCTCCTCACTCAGCACCGGAATGCCCAAATCCTGGGCTTTTTTCAGCTTGGACCCGGCGTTTTCCCCTGCCACCACATAGGTGGTTTTCTTGGACACGGAGGAGGCCGCCTTGCCGCCCCGCTGCTCGATCATCTCCCCGGCTTCCTCCCGGGTAAAGCGGGACAGAGCCCCGGTGAGCACAAAGGTCATCCCCGCAAAGCGGCGGTCCACCAGCTCCTGGCGGCTCTCCATGTTCACACCGGCCGCCTTCAGCCGCTCCAGCAGGTCCGCCGCCTGGTCGCTGCTCATCCAGCGGATGATATAATCCGCCGTTACCGCGCCCACGTCATCAATCTGCGTCAGCTCCTCCGCCGTGGCCCGGCGCAGAGCCTCCATGCTGCCAAAGTGCGCCGCCAGGATCTTGGCCGCCTTGGCCCCTACCTGCCGGATGCCCAGAGCAAAGATCAGCCGCCACAGGTCGTTTTCCTTTGATTTGGCAATGGCATCCACGGCGTTCTGCGCCGATTTTGCACCCATGCGCTCCAAATCGGCCAACTGCTCCGCCCGCAGATCATACAGGTCCGCCGGGTTGGACACCAGCCCGTTCTCAATGAGCTGCCGCATCACTGCCGGGCCCACGCCGTCAATATCCATGGCGTCCCGGGAGGCAAAGTGGATCAGGTTGCGCAGCAGCTGGGCCGGGCATTCAGCGCCCGTGCAGCGGATGGCCGCTCCGTCCGGGTCCCGCTCCACCGGCGCGCCGCACACCGGGCATGCTTCGGGCAGATGATATGGCGTGGTGCCCTCGGGCCGTTTCTCTCTGACCACTGACACGATCTCCGGGATGATCTCTCCCGCCTTCTGCACCACTACCGTGTCACCGATGCGGATGTCCTTTTCCGTGATGTAATCCTGGTTGTGCAGGGTGGCGTTGGTCACGGTGGTGCCCGCCAGACGCACCGGCTCCAGCACGGCCTTGGGCGTCAATACCCCCGTGCGTCCTACCTGCACCACGATGTCCGCCACCCGGGATTCCTTCTGCTCCGGCGGGTACTTATATGCTACCGCCCACTTGGGGCATTTGGCTGTGCTGCCCAATATTTCACGGTCTGACAAGTTATTGAGCTTTACAACTGCTCCGTCAATATCGAAGGGAAATTCCATCCGCTCATCGCCCAGTTTTTCGATCTGCCGCAGGATCTCTTCTGCATCGGAAAGCGTTGCATGGGGGATCACCGGAAACCCCTGGGCGGCAAGATAGTCTATGGTCTCGGCGTGAGTCGTAAAGCTCCGGCCCTCCGCCAATTGCAGATTGAACACTGCAATATCCAGCCGCCGCCTGGCGCAGACCTTGGGGTCCTTCTGCCGCAGGGAGCCCGCCGCCGCGTTCCGGGGATTGGCCATCAGGGGCTTCCCCTCCAGCTCCAGCTGCTCATTGATCTCCTCAAAAACCAACCGGGCCATATACACCTCGCCCCGAACGATGAGCCGGGGCAGTTTCTCCGGCAGCACCATGGGGATAGAGCGGATGGTGCGCAGATTGCCCGTTACATCCTCTCCTACCCGGCCGTCGCCCCGGGTGGCGCCCTGGAAGAACATGCCGTCCCGGTATTCCAGCGCCACGGAAAGGCCGTCTACCTTGGGTTCTACGCTGTATTCCGCCCGGGGCAGCGTCTCCAGCACCTTGGTCAAAAAGTCCTTCACTTCATTGCTGTCGAACACATCCTCCAGGCTCTCCAGCGGGACCGGGTGCGCCACCGCCGCAAAATCGTTCAGCACCGCGTCCCCCACCCGCTGGGTGGGGGAATCCGGCGCGATCTCCTCCGGATGCTCCCTTTCCAGGTCCTGCAGCCGCCGGTACAGCCGGTCATATTCATAGTCGGACATGGTGGAAGCGTCCAGCGTATAATACAGCCGGGCGTTTTCGTTCAGCATATCTCGAAGCTGCTTCATTTCCGCACGGTAATCCATGTTGTTTCTCCCTTTATCCATTGTTCATGATGTATTCGTCCGCGTAGTCTTCGATCTTATCCTCAGTAGTGCTGAAATAGGTATAGGTCTGGGGCACATTGCCCACAATGACCGTCTCCGCCACGCACAGCTCATTGTTCACCTTCACTGAAGTGGCAAATCCCGGCAGCAGGACCGTCACATATACCTCCACGTCCAGCAGCACCTGGTGCTTGGTCTGGTTGATCCCCGCCGCCGTCAGAGCATTGCGCAGCTTGGCCGTGGCCGAGCCCACCGACTGGGTACGCACATGGATGTACGGGCCCCGGCCCGCCAGCAGATTAGAGCCCGTCAGCGAGCCCAAGGGGATGGCCAGGTCCGACGACGTCATCTCTGACAGCCGGTCCAGCACCGCATCCGAGATCAGGGACTGCAGCCGGTTAAATTCCGGCATATTGCTCCGCAGAGCCGACACCTTGCCGCTGCTGTCCTTCTCAAAGGTGATGAGCGCCGAGCAGTCCACCTGTCCGCTGGCCACGGCGTCGCTGACGGCATCGGCCACAATGCGGTTGACCCGGTTGGTGGTCCGCGACTCCGTGAGCCGGGTGACCATGGGCCGCAGGCGCACCACGATCAGCGCCGCGCCCACCAGCAGCAAAACCAAGATGATGGACATCCATACCGCAAATCTCTGCCTTCCGGATAAGCGGATATACCGAAGCCTGCGCATAACATACACCCCCTGCATACAGTGTATGCGCGGTGCGTGTCCGTCGTTACTCCGCCCAGCCGTTCACAATGGCCTTGAAGGTCTTTCCCCGCTCGGCAAAGTTTTTGAACTGGTCGAAAGCGGCGCAGGCCGGCGACAGGGTCACAACGTCTCCGCTCTGTGCCTTGTCCCGGGCGCACTCCACCGCCTTTTCAAAGGGCGTGATCTCCACGATCTCGGGGTGGCCCGGTCTGTATTCCGGCGCCTGTTCCACAGCGGCACGGATCTTCCCCGCCGTGGCGCCGCACAGCACCAGCAGCTTCACATGCTCCACTATCTCCGGTCCCAGCGCATCAAAGGGGATGTGCTTGTCGTAGCCGCCGGCGATGAGGATCACCTTTTCCTTGAATGAGCGCAGCCCCGCAATGGTCCGGGAGGGGCTGCTGGCAATGGAATCGTTATAGAACCGCACGCCGTGGTAGGTGCGCACCAGCTCGATGCGGTGCTCCACGCCATTAAAGCTCCGGGCAAACTCCCGGATTACCTCATAGGGCACCAGGCCGTCCACGGCGGCAATAGCGGCCATATAGTTCTCCACGTTGTGTACGCCCGGCAGGCGGATATCCTCTGTGGTCATAATAACCTGCTCCCGGCCGTCATGGCGGCTGATGATCTCCTCACCCCGCAGGAACACGCCGTCCGCCGGCTCCTCCCGGCGGCTGAAATAGCGCACGCGCCCCGGGGCCCGGGTCCCCTGCTCCCGGGTGATGGCGTTGTCCAGGTTGAACACGGCCACGTCCCCGGCGGACTGATAGCGGAAGATATTCTCCTTGGCCGCCACATACTCCTCCATGCTCTTGTGCATGTCCAGGTGGTTGGGGGCCAGATTCGTCACCACGGCAATGTGCGGGCTATGGGTCATGGTCATCAGCTGGAAGCTGGAAAGCTCCAGCACCGCATAGTCCTCCGCCTGCATCTCATCGGCCTGGCACAGGAGGGGATTTCCTATGTTGCCGCCCACATGAACGGTTTTTCCGGCGGCCTTCAAAAGCTCTGCAATGATGGTCGTGGTGGTGGTCTTGCCGTCCGATCCGGTCACAGCCAGGAGCGTGCAGGGGCAAACCTCAAAAAACACCTCCATCTCCGAAGTGATCTCGCTGCCCTGGGCCCGAGCCGCCAGCAGCTCCGGCACATCCGGCCGCAGCCCCGGGGTGCGGAAGATCACATCCTGGTTAAGCCCTTGCAGATAGTTCTCCCCCAGCTGCAGGCGGCAGCCGGCCTTTTCCAGCTCCTCCGCCAGAGTGCCCAGAGCGGAGCGGTCCCGCTTATCACAGGCGGTAACGCGGATCCCCTCCTGCAGCAGCCGCCGCAGCCAGGGGGTGTTGCTCACACCGATACCGACTACGGCAACGGTCTTATTTTTCAGTGTATCCAAATACTGACGCAGTGTCATACCTTCAGCCTCCACGACACAATTTCTCCCGTAATTATATCCCATATTATGCCTCAGTTCAATTCTTTTTTCCATCGAAATCTTTCCGGCCCGGTTGACTTCCCATCCGGGATATTATATTATAATGTACGAGCAGATCAGACGGTCGCGGGGACAAAGGCGAAAGCCTGTCCATGAGGAAAGTCCGGGCTCCACAGGGCAAGGATAACGGGTAACGCCCGCCGAAGGCGACTTCAGGAAAAGTGCAACAGAGATATACCGCCGGCTGCGGCGATCGTGGTGCAGCCGGTAAGGGTGGAAAGGCGAGGTAAGAGCTCACCCGGCGGCGTGTGAAAGCGTCCGCCGCTGTAAACTCTATCCGGAGCAACACCGGTATGGGAGCAATCGGCTGGCCCGGCCGCTCCCGAGGTGGCTGGAGCGTGCCGGCAACGGTACGCCTAGATAGATGACCGTATGATAACAGAACCCGGCTTACAGATCTGCTCCTATATGCCGCCGTCTGCGCAAAACGCAGGCGGCGGCTTGAAACTGTCGAAAAAAACTCCGTTTTTTTCCGACAAAAGGTTCGCAGTCTGCTGCGCGCATAATTTCGGCGTGAAGCGTCGAAATTCCAAACTGGCAGCCTGAGCGGTATTTTCTCTCACGCACATGTCGCGAGAGAAAATGATCGCAATTTTTCGCGTCTGCGGACGCGAACTCTGCGAGGCCTTTTTGACACGTTGAGGTCGCCGCCTGTATTTTTGCGCAGGCGGCGGCCTTTCTTTTTCGCCCGTTTCACTGGATCTCCGCCGCATTGGTCCCGCTTTTTTACGCCGACTTACTCCTTACATGCCCGTCATTTGTTGATATCTCACAATTCCAAGCTTTCAATTTGTGCATGATTTGTAATTTTTACTTCTTTACATTATCACGCTAAAGTGATAGTATGATAGTGCAATAAGAAATTGGCCGACGCAAATGACCGGCCGGAGAAAAGGAGCAAACAGCTATGAAAAATTTGAAGAAAACTCTGTGCCTGCTGCTGGCAGTGCTGATGACCGTTTCCCTGCTGGCCGGCTGCGGCAGCACAAAGGACGACAATTCCGACGGCAAGAAGGTCTTTACGGTCGGCATCGATGCCGAGTATCCTCCCTTCAGCTACCTGGGCGATGACGGCAACTACACCGGCTTCGACATTGAGATCGCCCAGGCCGCCTGTGACCAGCTGGGCTGGGAGATGAAGGTCTTCCCCGTCAACTGGGAGCAGAAGCTGGTACAGCTGGACGGCAAAGAGTGTGACTGCATCTGGTCCGGCATGACCATCCTCGACAGCATGAAGGATGCGGGCTACACTCTCTCCGCCCCCTATTATGACAACACCCAGGTCATCATGGTCAAGGAAGGCAGCGATATCAAGTCCTCCGCCGACCTGGCCGGTAAGGTCGTGGCCGTGCAGCAAGGCACCTCCGGCGACAGCCTCCTCAGCGAGGACGGCGACCTGGCCTCTCTGACCGCTACCTTTAAGTCCCTGGTTCGCTGTGACAGCTTCCTCAAGTGCTTCACGGAGCTGAGCGGCGGCGCCGTGGACGCCGTGATCGTGGATAAGCCCGTTGCCGAGTCCTATGCTGCCAAGAACACCGGCTTCACCGTCCTGAGCGAGGAGCTGGGCGCCGAGCAGTACGGCATCGCCTTCCGCGCCGATGACAAGGAGCTGTGCGCCTCCATCGAGGGCGCCGTCAAGACCCTGGTGGATAACGGCACCTATGCCAAGATTGCCGAGAAGTATCCCGATATCAGCACCAATAACCTGCTGTTCTTGAACTGATCGAGCCGAATCACAAAAAAGTAAAATCTGCGCACCTCCCGGAAGCCCCTCCCTGCGGGGCTTCCGGGCTCGTGTGCCTACTATAGAGTTGAGGAGAGACTATGACATTATCCACCATGATCTTGAAAATGAGCGAGGGTCTGGGCAATACCTGCGCCATTTTCTTCCTGACCCTGCTGTTTTCCCTGCCGCTGGGCATGATTTTCGCCCTGCTGCGCATGAGCAAGAACAAGGTCGTGTCCTCTGTGATGCGCTTTATCATCTCCGTTCTGCGCGGCACCCCCTTGATGCTGCAGCTTTTGGCGGTCACCTATGGCCCGCACTATTTGGTCGATGACCTGGGCGTGGCCCGGAATAAGCTCATTCCCGTGGTCATCGCCTTTGCCATTAACTACGCCGCTTACTTTGCCGAGATTTATCGCGGCGGCATCGAATCCATGCCCGTAGGCCAGTACGAGGCCGCCGGCGTCCTGGGCTATACCAAGATCCAGACCTTCCTGCGCATCATTCTGCCCCAGGTGGTCAAGCGCATCATGCCCAGCATCACCAATGAAGTGGTCACCCTGGTAAAGGATACCTCCATTGCCTTCTGCGTATCCTATGAGGAGCTGTTCACCATCGGCAAGCAAATCGCCAACTCCCAGACCAGCTTCATGCCCTTCCTCATCGCGGGCGTCTTCTACTTCCTGTTCAACGGCATCTTGGATGTGGTCATGGGCCGCATTGAAAAGCGGATGGATTATTATCAATAAGGGGGCTGCGAGAAATGAACGTACTGGAAATCAAAAATGTAAAAAAGAGCTTCAACGACTCTCAGCTCCATGTCCTCAAGGACATCAGTCTCACCGTGGCCCAGGGTGAGGTGGTGGCCATCATCGGCCCTTCCGGCAGCGGCAAGTCTACCCTTCTGCGCTGCGCCACACTTTTGACGGATATGGACAGCGGCGACCTGCTTTATTCCGGCGACTATGCCGCCCGGAATAACGACCGGGGCGAGTCCGTCTACGCCGATAAGCAGCAGCTGAAGAAGATCCGCAGCCGCTTCGGCCTGGTGTTTCAGAATTTCAACCTGTTTCCCCACTTCTCCGTGCTGAAGAATCTCACGGACGCTCCTATCCATGTCCTGGGCCGCAGCAAGGAGGAGGCGGAGAAAAAGGCCCTGTCCCTGCTGGATAAAATGGGCCTGGCGGACAAGGCGGACGCCTACCCCTGCCAGCTCTCCGGCGGCCAGCAGCAGCGGGTGGCCATTGCCCGGGCCCTGGCTATGGAGCCGGAGATCCTGTTCTTTGACGAGCCCACCTCCGCTTTGGACCCGGAGCTGACGGGTGAGATTCTCAAGGTCATCCGCCAGCTGGCCGAGGAGCACATGACCATGGTCATCGTCACCCATGAGATGAGCTTTGCCCGGGATGTGGCGGACCGCGTCATCTTCATGGACGGCGGCGTCATTGTGGAGCAGGGCGACCCCAAGGAGGTCATCTCCAACCCCAAGGAGGAGCGCACCCGGCAGTTCCTCTCCCGTTTCGCCCAGCACTAACAGCAAACAGCAAAACCCGCCCGACGGTTCAGGACGATTCCGTCGGGCGGGTTTTTCATGCTTTCAGCACCGGGATCAGCAGCATCCCCTCCGGCAGGGCGTCCTCCTCCAGATGGTTGCACTGGCGGATGGCCTCCTCGCTGCTGCCGTGCTGCTTGGCAATATCCCATAGGCATTCTCCGGGCCGGGGCCTGCGCAGTACAATGGATGGCCGAGCCTGCGGCTCTTCCCCTGTGACCTCCTCCACGGCGCATACGGTCTGCAGCTCTGTAGACTCGCCTATACTTCCGCCAAAGCAAACCGGCACGCGCACCTGGCATTTTCCGGCATTGCCCCGCAGCTCCGGCAGCCCGCTGCCCAGCCAAACGGTATCCGGGCAGCCCTCCATGCCGGCGCTGATCTCCCGGCTGCGCTCCGCGGTGACAGGCGCTTCGTTCTCATCCTGGTAGAGAATCTTCATCCACACCGTAGTAGAGAGCTCCGCCTGCCCACCATCGCAGCGTGTGATGGCGGTGCCGCAGTCGAAGGAGGTAACGTAGGCAAACAGTGACCCTCGCCCGGATTCCAGCAGCTCCTCCGCCCATTCCCGGACGCATACAGGCCTGCTGCGCTGGGTGACGGATACCGTTTCCACCTGAGTTTTCATTGTGCAGCAGGTGCTGTAAAGGTCAGTAATATAACAGATCTCCCGTCTCTGATAGGCAAACACCTGCAGCGTGATCCGGGCTGTAAGGCCCATGCGGCAGCTGCCCTCCCCGCGCACCAGCCGCAGATCCCACTCCGCCGGCGTGGCCTCCACCTGGATGGCACTCTCGGCAGGCACAGTAATGCCGTCCAAAATCTGAGAGAACGGCACCGTCTGCACGATTCCCTGAAGCTTGCGGTCCGCTGTCCGGATCAGGGCGGAAATGTCGATCTCCCCCTTGATGACCAGCTTGCTGCCGATCTGCTGGCTGCTGGTGACCCGGGGCAGTACCTGGTTCAGCAGGATCTCCTCCGAGCCGCTAGGGCCGATGTCAAATTCCTGGGCCGTGGTGCAGGATCGCTCCTCCACCACCGCCAGCAGTGACAGCAGCTGCTTTTTCCGCCGGATCTGCAGGCCCTTTCCCTCTGCCCCACAGCACAGGCGCAGCACCCTTCGTCCAAAGCCCAGCACCGTCAGCTCCGGGATCACCCGCAGATACAGCTTTCGCCCCGTGATGGGCTTTGCCTCGCACAGAAGCAGCCTGCTATGTACCTGCAGCATCTGACACTCCCGTAGCTTGGGATCGCTGAGTTCGCAGGAAAACGGAACCATCACCGTGACGCTTTGCAGGCCCTCCGTCTCCTCGGAGAGGTACAGTATGCTCACCCGCACCTCGCCCCGTATCAGGCCCTCTGCCGGCTGCTTCTCCCGCACCAGCAGCAGCCCGCTGGCATCCAGGATCCTGGATGCCGTGGCGCAGTAGTCCGGCAGGGTCGTCTCTGTGGCCTCCTCGTGGGTCGCAACCGCTTTTGTCAGCAGATCAAAGCATGGGATCTGCTCAAATTTCAGCTCAGTGTCCACTTCTATCACCCTCTCATATTGTAACCTGCCTCATTGTATGAGAGGGGACCCGCTCCTATTCCTTCGGGCAGAATAAGCACCGCAAGATCCCGCGCAAAAACGCCGGGGCCTTCCAAACGATGATCTTCACTTCTCTCCCTCCTTTCAGCGCCGCAAGCAGCATATGCCGCAGGCAATGAGCAGAAACGCCACAATAAACATTAGGCAGCCCACCGGAAATATGGCGGCGACGAGGATT